>ERZ772972.525-NODE-525-length-14036-cov-41.447393_pt1 | contig 14036 bp, 12 predicted proteins | sample MGYA00580673_ERZ772972 | MGnify/ENA primary metagenome ERZ772972 (study PRJEB29015, sample SAMEA2738051) | human oral metagenome | biome: human oral; feature: human-associated habitat; material: saliva | place: China | collected 2229 ... | reverse complement strand
GTTGAAGACTGTCTAATAGATTTCTGTTCGTGGCTTAATGCGTCCTTTTTGACCCTGTATTTCGTCATGCGCGTTCACGCGGAGACATAAATCGTCACAGTTCCGTGCATTGGAACCCGCCCGTCACAGAGGCGGCTTAGAGGCGGCTTATTGAGACAATTGCCCTCGATTTTCTTATTAAGGCGCTTAATAAGAAAATCCGTGCGGATTGTCTCATTAAGGAACATGCCCCGAACGCCCCTCCTCAACTGCCCCTCAACATTCCGAGACTCCAGCGCTCCAGCCGCCGGGGTGTACACCGGAGCATGCACCGGGAACTTACGCCAGGGCATACAGTAAGGGCCCCGAACCCTTGGTAATTCAAGGATTCGGGGCCCTCACATTTACACGCTCACGCCGCCCGAAACAGCGAGTCAGCAGTGTAGACAGGCAACTTTGCGGTTACTTAACGCCGCGCATCATCTTCTGAACCGGCTTGTGCACCAGGAACAGCAGCACACCGGTCGCGATGGTGATAATACCCATCCACGTGAAGTAGGGAACCTCAGTTTCCATGCTGTAGAACTGAGCCAACCAACCCGACAGCACGGTACCCATTGCCACGGAGGTGAAGTACAGCGCCATCATGTTCACGCGGTGTGCCTTCGGTGCGAGCTTGGTCGCCAGCGAAATACCCACCGGGGAAATAATCAGCTCAGCAATAGTGCAGACGAACAGGATCAGCACAATCCAGCCGACGTTCACGCTCTGAACGCCCGCCTGAGCGAGGAAAATCCAGAACGCCAGGCCAATAATAATCAGCGCTGCGGAGAACTTCACGGTGGTCACCGGCTGACGTTCACCCCACTTGGTCCACAGGGCGGAGAACATCATGCCGAAGATAATGATGAAAATCGGGTTGATGGAGTTGATCAGGTTAGGGCTCAGCTCCATGCCCAGGATGTTCCAGTTAAGACGCTCATCCGAGTACACAGCCATCACGGTGAACTGCTGCTGGTACAGCGCCCAGAACACGGCGTTTGCAATCCACAGGGGGATGAACGCGGTGACGCGGGAACGCTCATCGGCGGTGACGTCCTTAGCGCGCAGCATCTGTGCGAACAGGGCGATAGCACCGATAAAGATGAAGCCCATGACCCAGTTCTTGAGGTTACCTGCGGTCATCAGGCCGGTCGCCAGCAGGATACCGAGAATAACTACGATACCGACCAGTGCCAGGTAGAAGTTACGCTTCTGTGCGGCGGTGAAGGGGGTGCCCACGTGGTGTACGGAGGCGGGCAGGTTCTTGCGGGTCAGGGCGTACTGAATCAGGCCGGCAGCCATACCGATAGCAGCCAGGCCAAAGCCGAGGTGGAAGCCGCCAGTTTGCCAGCCCCAACCGGTCAGGAGCGGGCCAAGCAGCGCACCGGTGTTCACGCCGATGTAGAAGATGGTGAAGCCTGCGTCGCGGCGGTGGTCGTTGTCCGAGTAGAGGGAGCCGACGAGCACGGAGGCGTTACTCTTCAGGCCACCGGAACCGATAGCGACCAGCAGCAGACCAATCACCACACCCGGAATGCCGGGGATGAGGGAGAGGGAGATGTGACCCGCCATAATGCCGATAGCGGAGTAGAAGAGGGTGCGCTCGGGGCCGAGGAGGCGGTCACCGAGGATACCGCCGAGGATTGCCATGAGGTACACGACTGCACCGTACGCGCCGATCACGCCGGTGGCGAGGGTCTGGTCGAGGCCCAGGCCGCCCTTGTCGGCGGTGTAGTACAGGTAGTAGATCATGATGCCCTGCATGCCGTAGAAGGAGAAGCGCTCCCACATTTCTACGGTGAACAGGTTCGCGAGCATGCGCGGGTGGCCGAAGAAGGTCTTGGTTTCCTTGGGTTCGGCACCTGTGATGGTGTGAGACATGGTGGTAATTCTTTTCTGCGTAGGCCCGGGGTTCTGTGTGACCCGGGCAATATGTGTTTAAGTCTATACCCTTATGGGTGCATATGTATACATGGGGTGTGCCTATATTACGGATGGTTACTTTATATGTAGTGCATGAAAAACCATTTCGATTTTTTCGTATGCACCACGTCCGAATCTCACAAACCCCCAAATACCGGGCTAGATGCGCCCTGCACCCCCAACGCGATAGAGTGGAACCACAACTATGCCCACCCGGCACCCCGCCGTGCCGACCGGCTCATTTTTAATTATTTCAAAGGAGAAGCCCATGACCGCTGTACCCCAGGTTGACCCCCGCGACGTTCCCGCAGGCGCAACCATCATCGACGTGCGTGAAGACTACGAGTGGGAGGGTGGCCACGCGACCGGCGCTAAGCACATCACCCTCGGCACCCTCGCTGAGCGTCTGGCTGAGCTGCCCGCACCCGGCGAAGATTTCTACGTCATCTGCCACGGCGGCGGCCGTTCGAACCGCGCGGCAACCTTCCTGCGCGAGCACGGCTACGCCGCACACAACATTGCTGGCGGCACCAGCGCATGGTTCGCTGCCGGTTTGCCGATGACCAGCGAAAACGGCGAAGCACCCGCAGTCGTTCACTAAACCGCCAGTTCGTCTGCACGCCATACAATGGAGTCCGTGACTGAAACTTCCGCGGACCGTATTTTTTCTACCCCGAGCGCTCCCGCTTCTGCGTCCCCGCATGCCCTGCCGAGTATTTTGCAGGGCATCCCGTGGGATGTGCAGACGCGGGAGCTTGCCGTGCGCCCGCTTCCTTTCGCGGTGAACTGCGAGGATGCGTACCCGCTGCTGACCGGTGGTGCCGAGTATTCCTTCTGGCTGGATTCGGCGCGTGAAGAGTCGCCCATGTCGGTTGCCTCGTATGTGGGTGTGGTTCCGGCGCAGCTGTCGCCTTTGCGCGTGGATTCGGCGCGTGCGGCGGCTGAATCCGGTGCGGAAGACCCCTTCGCCCAGCTGGAGGCGGCGCTCGCCTGCGCACCGCGCGTGCATCCGGATACCGCGGCGGCGACCGGTCTGCCTGCGGGTTTGCGTGGCGGTTACGTGGGCTATTTCGGCTATGAGGCGCGTGCCGCCATGGGCATGGAGCACGGCCACCCGGTGCCGGGTTACCTGCCGGCGCATGAGGCGCCGACCCCGGATTCTCTGTGGTTGCCGGCGGTCCGCTACCTGGTGCATGAGCATGCCCGCCCGGGGGTTGCGGCGCGTAGCTGGCTGGTGGGCGATGAGTCGTGGTGTGAGGCGGCGGAGCAGCTGTTGCGCGCGGCGGGGGAGTGCGCCTCCAAAAATACCCCCGTTAATGCCCCCGAGCTTACTGAGCCTCTGCTCTTCCCGGCACCCGCCGCGGAAGCCTACATGGACTCCGTTCGCGCTAGTCAGCACGAAATCTACGAGGGTAATAGCTACGAGGTGTGCCTGACCGCGCAGACGAACGCGCGCATCCAGAATCCGAGCCCGGAGCTTTTCTTTGAGCTGTACCGCCGCCAGCGCGCCCACAATGCGGCACCCTATGCGGCGTATCTGCGGTGCGGCGATTTTTCGGTGCTCTCTTCCTCGCCGGAGCGTTTTTTGAGTGTGGATGAGCAGCGTAACGCTCAGACGAAGCCGATTAAAGGCACGATTGCTCGCGGCGCCACCCCGGAGGAAGATGCCGCTGCCGCAGCCTGGTTGCGTACCGATGAGAAGACCCGCGCCGAGAACCTCATGATTGTGGATTTGCTGCGTAATGACCTGTCCACGGTGTCTGACCCGGCGTCGGTGCGCGTGCCGGTGCTTATGGGTGTGGAGAGCTATTCGACGGTGCATCAGCTGGTGTCTACGGTCAGTTCGCGTCTGCGTGAGGGTGTGAGCGCGGTGGCTGCCGCGCGGGCGTGCTTCCCGGGCGGTTCGATGACGGGTGCCCCGAAGCCTTCGACCATGCAGATTATTGAGGGTCTGGAGGGTCGCGCTCGCGGCGTGTACTCGGGGGCTCTGGGCTTTGTTTCTGCGGATGGCTCAGCGAACCTGTCGATTGTGATTCGCACGCTTGTGGCGCACGATGACGGCGCGGTGACTCTTGCCGCCGGTGGCGCTATCGTGGCTGATTCCGACCCGACCGCCGAGTATGAGGAGATGCTGACGAAGCTGCATGCCGCGTTGCCGCCGTCGGTGGGTCGCGTGGTGGAATAGCCTAGCGCTGGAATAGCACAGGGAATAGCCTGCGCCGCCTGGACGTGAGCCGCTACACTGGAACTATGACTAAGCTTTCTGAAAACCTCCCCATTGAAGAAGCCCGTGAACGCCTGCGCCAGCTAATTATTGAGCTGGCTGTGGTGCGCGGGCACGTGGTCCTCGCCTCCGGCAAGGAAGCCGACTACTACGTTGACCTGCGCCGCATCACCCTGCACCACGAGGCTTCTCGCCTGGTCGGTCAGGTTATGCTGGACCTGCTGGATAAGAACGGCATCGAATTTGAGGCTGCTGGCGGCCTGACCATGGGTGCTGACCCGGTGGGTACCGCGATTATGCGTGCTGCTGGTGATCAGGACCGTGCGATTGACGCGTTTGTGGTGCGTAAGGCTCAGAAGTCTTACGGTATGGGCCGTCAGGTGGAGGGCCCGAGCGTTGAGGGTCGCCGCGTGGTTGCTGTGGAGGACACCTCCACTACAGGTGGTTCGGCGCTGACTGCTGTTGAGGCGCTGCGTAAGGCTGGCGCTGAGGTTGTGGCGGTTGCTGTGATTGTTGACCGTGCGACCGGCGCTAAGGAGCATGTGGAAGAGGTTGCGGGCGTTCCGTGCCTGTACGCGTACTCGAAGGATGAGCTGGGCCTGGACTAGTCTCTACTAGGCTGGATTCTTAGGATCTCGTGATTTTTTAGGCGTTCCGTTGCGGCGGGTGAACCCGTGCCGCTGGCTACTGTGTGTGGCTGGTGGTGCGGGTTTTTGTCTGTAAGATGGCTCTGTGGGCGCCGGTGTGGCGCTGGTTGTTGGCGTGAAGGTGGTTGTGATGGTTGAGAATCGTGAGGCGGCTGAGGCTGTACCTGCTGAGGCTGTGCCTGCTGAGGCGGCTGTAGCTGAGGTTGTTGAGGGTACTGAGCAGGGTACTGCCCGTTTTGAGGTGGGTGTGGGCCCGTGGGAGGGCCCGTGGCCTGAGGGTGACCATTGGGATGAGGAGCTGCTGCGTGAGGGCGACCGCCGTAACGTGGTGGATAAGTACCGTTACTGGTCGATGGACGCGATTATTGCTGACCTGGATACGCGTCGCCATGATTTTCATGTGGCGATTGAGAATTGGCAGCATGATTTGAATATTGGCACGGTGGTGCGCACTGCGAATGCGATGTTGGCGAAGGAGGTCCATATTATTGGGCGTCGCCGTTGGAATCGTCGTGGTGCGATGGTGACGGATCGTTATCAGCATGTGCGTCATCATCCGACGATTGAGGATTTTGTGGCGTGGGCGCAGGGTGAGGGTCTGGAGATTATTGGTATTGATATTTTTCCGGATTCGGTGCCGCTGGAGACGTATGATCTGCCGAAGAGGTGTGTGCTGGTTTTTGGTCAGGAGGGCCCGGGCTTGTCGGAGGAGTTGCATGCGGCGGCTAGGGATACTCTGTCGATTGAGCAGTTTGGGTCGACGCGTTCGATGAATGCGGCGACGGCTGCGGGTATTGCGATGCATGCGTGGGTTCGCCGCCATGTGTTTGGCCAGATTCCGTCGTAGTTTGGCGGTTGTTTATGAGGTGTTTAAAGGTTCCGATGCGTTGTGTGCGCGTCGGAACCTTTTCTGTTGTGGTTTGGGTGGCCTAAACCACGCATGAAATTACCTAGGCGTGTTAGTGTTAATGCAAGTCACAGGGGATATGAGAATTGCACGCTCGATTTCTGTCGGAGCGTACGATGGATTTCCTGATTTCGGCTCGCCAATGGTTGCGGGCTGTGGATATGAATGACCGCGGCGTCATTCCCTTGAAAAGAGATTCTGATGAGGGTCTCTTCCACCCTGAAAGGAGGGTGTGCTCTTGCATAAGAATAGTGCATTCACAATTACCGCCCTGGCAGGCGCGCTTTTACTGTCTTCGTGCGCTCAGGGAGGTGCCTCAAATCCTGAATATAAAGCCAAAATCGATTACGCGAATAATTTGATTACTCTTCCCATGGATGAGTATGACTATGACGATGCGTCAAGGGTTGTAATTAATGAGGCGTCCGCCCGTATCATGCAAATATGTTACGTATCTAAGGGATACTCTGATGCTGTCCCTGTGTTCTATAATGATCCGCACAATAATATATATGGTGCCTGGAATGTTGAATATGCCAAGAAGTATGGATATGCCAATGAAGAAAAGGCTCGAGAGGCCGAGCAGACGATAGAGAAAATACCGAAAGATATTAGGCGGCAATGTCGCAAGGAAAAAGCCAATCAGTTGAAAGAAATTGAGTACGAGAATGACAATGACTCTTTCGCTTACCGGCTTAGACAGGAAGCCTATGCGAGTGCCAAAAGTAATCCGGAATGGAATAAAGTTCGCTCTGAATGGTGGAGCTGCCTAGAGAGCAATGGGCTAACACCACGCAAAGATGACCAGGCGTGGAGTAGTCAAGAGGCGTTCAATATTGGCGTAAGTTCTAAGAGTGAGGAGGAAAAAACTCAAGAATCGATTCGCCTCGCAACCATCGAAGCCGAATGTAACCAGAAGGTTGGTATGGCCCAGCGTTTGGGGGATATTGAAGCCTCCTACCAGGGGCCTCTCATCGAAAAGAATCAGGCGAAGCTCAACCAGCTGAAAGAGGAAAAAGAAAAGCATGTGGCGAAGGCGCGTGAAATTATCGCAACTAGTCAATAACACATTATGTTTGAACTGAATAGTACAACTAATAATTGTGATGGAGGGGCTCAATGTTCGTGAGTTCTTCCTGACTTTCCCGATTGAAAGGAGTCGGTAACAATGAAGAAATCTTCTGCCCTACTCGCCTGCTTTGCTTTAGCTTTAAGTTCCTGCGCCGCTGCGCCTAAAGATACTAGCTTCAAAGCCCAGCTAGATTTTGAAAATAACTATATTACTCTTCCGCTCGATGAATACGACAGGAGTGACCAGGCCCTAGATATAACGGGTAGGGCGTCATTGTTGATTCGTAAAGAGTGCTATGCGAAAAAAGGATACGATTTTGAAATTCTAGAAAACGGCTGGGTTTCTGGCGACGCCTCCCAGTACGGCTCCTGGAATGTGAAGCATGCGGCGAATCATTATACGTCCAGCAAAGTCAGAGAAGAGCAGTATAGGATTTATGAGAGCATCCCTGAAGACGTCAAGGACAGCTGCCACGAAGAGCATCGGGAAGAACTGGATGCGCTCAAGTTTGATGAGGCTCATGAGGAAAAGTACCGCCCCGTCAATCGTATCCGTGGCGAAGCGTACCAGCGTGCGCAGGGTGACCCTGAATGGAAGAAAGCCCGCTCAGATTGGTGGGACTGCCAGCGTGAGAAAGGGTTGACTCCTCGCACCGGGGACGGCGAATGGACGAGCAAAGAAGCGGCCAGAATGGCCAGTCTGAATTCTGATGATCCCAAAGTGTTGGAGGAGGTTATCCGCCTGGCAACCATTGAAGCTCAATGTAGTGAGAAGGTGAGGTTGGCTCAGCGTTTGGGTGATCTTGAGGCGTCCTATCAGGGGCCTTTGATTGAGAAGAATCAGGCGCTGCTGAATGATTTGAAGGCTGAACGTGATGCGAAGATAGCGAAGGCGCGCGAAATTATCGCCACCCACCAGTAGATATCAGCGACAAGAAGATAGGAGCTCTTGGGATAATTGGGGTCACTCCGTTTAACGCTACAACGAGGTATGGAGGAGGAAAAGCCTATGCGTAAGGCTCTCTCTGCGGTAACTGTATTCTGCCTGCTGGGGGCGTGCGTATCCTGCTCCAACAGTGCCGAGCGGGACACCTCACGAAAAGCTGTTCTCGACTATTCAAAGAACTACGTACACCTTCCACTGGACGAGTACGCCTTGGATGAACTAACACTCCGTACGGTGAGCACGGCGTGGCACACGCTCATGTCCGAGTGCTATGCGCACCACGGGCAGTCCTATGCCGTGCCCTCAGTAGACACCCCGCAACCGGGAGGCCTATACGGCAGCTGGAACGTTGAGTACGCCAAAAAGTATGGGTATTCCCATAAGGAATCCCGAGGCTTGGAAGATTCAGCAGCGGACGACATCAACGCCCAGTGCCAAGAAGAGGTGAAAGCCGCATTCTCTGAGGTTGAACTGGACGAAAAAGAATACCGGTTTGTAGGAGAGCTCAACTCACAGGCATACACCTACGCCTCTCAAACCGATGAGTGGAAAAATATTCGCTCAGAATGGTGGACCTGCCTGCGTGAACGCGGGCTAACCCCCAGGGAAGGGGAGAGCGACTGGATGTCCGAAGAAGGTGCGCATCTTATGGCCTCTTCCCAAGGCAAGGAAGAGGCTAAGCCGGAGGAAATTCGCCTCGCAACCATCGAAGCGGAATGTAACCAGAAGGTAGGTATGGCTCAGCGTCTGGGTGATATTGAGGCCTCCTATCAGGGGCCTCTCATCGAAAAGAATCAGGCGAAGCTCAACCAGCTGAAAGAAGAGAAAGAAAAGCGTGTGGCGAAGGCACGCGAAATTATCGCCACCCGCCAGTAGTTGGGGGTTATGACTATAAATATGAACCCTGGAGGCGGAAATTTCCGCCTCCAGGGTTCATATTAGATATCTGATAAAAATAGGTCTCTTCCAGAATGATTGATGCAGATATGGAATTTAGAATATTTGCAATACATGCAAAAATTCCAACAATGAAAAATGCCCCAAAATGGAGGCTGTTCTCAAGTTCTTTCATATTGCTACTTTCCGTGATGAATACCAAAAGTATATTTAGTGAAATGGTAACCACAAAAATATAGCGAGAAAAAATAAGATTCCTTATCTTTTCAAAGAATGATTCTGGGGAGACACCCTCTGAAAGAGGCCTATATTTATCAAAATATCTATGCCCTTATTCTATCATGTATAAGCTTATGTGTCTTGTTCTCCAGTTATATATTTACTACACCTTGTTTTCTTGTCGTTATTTGATGGTGAGGGCCGGGGAGTGTCACCACTCCCCGGCCCTCACTTTATTCACTCTCAACCTCGCAACCTGAACTGGTGCACTCACATGCCAGCCAGTTCAAGGCTACTCAGCGTCAGGCTGCTTAGCCCTTTTAGCCCACCGGAACGTTAACGTTCACCAGCGAGTACAGATCCTTCGGATCATCCGGGCTAGCAACCAGGTCAATGAACTGCTGCAGGTCGGTGTCCTGCGTAGCCGCACGGGCATAACGCAGACCCGAGAAGTCAGCAATTGCGAAGCCCACCGAGTCGAACAGGGTAATCTGCTCATCCGATACGCGGCCGGGCTCCTCACCGGTCAGTACCTTCCAGAACTCCACCACCGGGAAGTCCGGGTCCTTCTGCTGAATCTCGCCCTCAATGCGGGTCTGGGGCGGGAACTCAACGAACACGGTGGAGCGGTCCAGAATTTCGCTTTCCAGCTCGGTCTTGCCGGGGCAGTCGCCACCAATGGCGTTCAGGTGTACGCCGGGCTTTACCTGGCGGTCCAGCAGAACCTTCGCCTGCTGCTTATCGGCGGTGCAGGTGGTAATAATGTCGGCACCCTCAACAGCCTCGTCCACGTCCTTAGCCAGGTGGATGCGGAAGCCCAGCGGCTCCAGGTTACGGCGGAACTTCTCCATTGCGTGCGGGTCAATGTCGTAGACGGACAGGTCCTCAATGCCGAGCACCGCGCGCATACCCAGCGCCTGGAACTCAGACTGAGAGCCGGTACCAATCATCGCCATCTTCTTCGAATCCTTGCGTGCCAGGTGCTTAGCAACCATGGCGGACACGCCGGCGGTACGCAGCGCGGTCAGCAGGGTCATCTCAGCCAGGAACACGGGGTAGCCGTTGTCTACGTCAGCGAGCAGACCGAACGCGGTCACGGTCTGGAAGCCGCGTGCCGGGTTCGACGGGTGGCCGTTCACGTACTTGAAGGAGTAGGTGATGTTGTCGGAGGTGGGCATCAGTTCAATCACACCGAAGGGGGTGTGGGAGGCGACGCGCGGAATCTTGTCGAAGCTCTGCCACTTCTTGAAGTCTTCTTCGAGGAAGTCGACCATGCCGGCAATGATGTTGCCTACGCCGTCCTTCTGAATCCACTTCGCCATCGAGGCGACGTCAACAAATTCCACCGCGTGTGCGCTAGGACGTTCAGTCATGATTTTCTCCTTTGAATATCTGCACAAAACTTCTTTGTGCATCTGGTGGTCACTGTGGATATCTATTATCTCAAAATATATTGCAGGACACACCGTATTAGAAATGCTGTAGATATGTACTTTGCTTTATGTATTACACGGATGTAATACGGAAGCGAACACGGAAAGACGTGCAGGGAGGGGGTTCCAGACTCTATTGGCTAGAGTTTATTGGTGAGGGTCTAGCGGCTGGGGTCTAACAGCTAGGGTCTAGAACCCCCTCATTCGCCGTCACCGGGATATCACCGGGATTACAGGCAACCGGTCGGATTAGTGGCCCTTCGGCTTGTCCTCGTCCTCAATGTCCACCTCACCCAGGTCAATGTGGGTACGAGGCTCTGCAACGAGCTTCTTCACCACGGGGCGGGCAGCAATCACAGGCACGGAACCGGTGTAGCCTTCACGGACGCGAGCAATCTCGTTGACGCGGTCACGAACCGTGTACCAGCCGATAATCAGCAGCGGGATAACCAGCAGCAGCGATGCCAGGGTGTAGGTGCCGACCGGGTAATCCAGAGCCATCAGCACCAGCACAATAGCGAGGAAGGCCATCACAGCCCAGTCGCTGAAACGACCGCCGGGTGCACGGTAGTTGGGGCGCTTGTACTTGCCCTCGCCGACCAGCTTCAGGTACTTCTGGTGCGACATTGCGATAGCCGCCCAGCTAGCCATGGTACCCACGGATGCGATGTTCAGCACGACCTCGAACGCCTGCTCGGGAACGAAGAAGTTCAGCACAACACCGAAGAGGCCAATCACGCCGGTGAGCAGAATACCTGCCACGGGAACGCCGGAGCGGGACACCTTGGTGGTGAACTTCGGTGCCGAACCGGCAACACCCATCGAGTGGAGGATACGGCCGGTGGAGTACAGGCCAGCATTCAGCGAGGAAGCAGCCGCGGTAATAACGACCAGCTGCATAATCGGTGCGGTACCGTCAATGCCGATAGCGTCGAAGAAGGTCACGAACGGCGACTCTGCATCCTTGTACGCGGTGTAAGGCATGAGCAGGCAGAGCAGAACCACGGAACCAACGTAGAAGATCGCAATACGCCAAATCACGGTGTTGATAGCGCGGGGGATAACCTTCTCAACGTTCTTGGTTTCACCACTGGTGGTGCCGACCAGCTCAATACCGGCGTAGGCGAACACAACGCCCTGAACCACGATAAGAGCGGGGAGAATGCCGTTGGGGAAGAAGCCGTCATTGGCTGCGATAAGGCTCAGTCCGGGGGTGACGCCGTTGATGGGCTCACCGAAGACCAGGTACCAGATACCAACTGCCATGAAGGCCAGCAGAGCAAGAATCTTAATGAGTGCGAACCAGAATTCCAGCTCACCGAAGAGCTTCACGGAGATGAGGTTCAGAGCCACGGTGACGATAACGACGATGAATGCGCTAAGCCACTGGGGAATATCTGCGAAGAACTGGTTGTATCGACCGAACCAGCTGATGTAGATAGCGATAGCGGTGGCGTCTGCAACGGCGGTCATTGCCCAGTTCAGCCAGTACAGCCATCCGGATACGAATGCGGCCTTTTCACCGTAGAATTCGCGGGTGTAGGAGACGAAGGAGCCCGAGGAGGGGCGGTGAAGGATCAGCTCGCCGAGGGCTCGAAGAATCAGGTAGCCGAAGAAGCCGATGACGGCGTAGATGACGGCGAGCATGGGGCCCGCGTCCTGCAGGCGGCTACCGGTGCCCAGGAACAGGCCGGTACCAATTGCGGAACCGATGGCGATCATCTGGAGCTGACGTGCGCCAAGTCCCTTGTGGAAGCCTTCCTGTTCGTGTGCGAACGGGTCGTCTGTGGGAGGCTTGGTGTACTGATCCGCTGCAGAAGTCTGCGGGTTCTTGTTCGGTGAGGTGCTCATGCTATACCTCCTTGGATAGTTACGTCTGAAGCACGTGTTACACGAAATGTGGTTGGGAACACGCCTGTGGGTTGTAACGACTATAGCACGGTAATTTGACTAAATATAACCCGCATCACGTAACAATTTATATACATATAATGCATATCTTATGAAAATATTTGGTTCATGTTGTATTGTGTGGTTTTAATTGTTTTGTGAAATAGATTATTTGAACTTTGAGTCTAAAAAATCAATTCCCCTACCACTGCACAGCACAAGAGCACCCACAATGGGGTGCTCCAGCAACATATTCAGAACGGAGGCTTAGCCCTCCATCAGGCGATCAATCTTCGCCCGCAACGCGCGCTCACGACGATTCAACCACCACCAGCTCGGCCAACGCATCAACGACTTACGCCCAACTTGCACGACCGAGGGGAGCTTCGCCTCCGCAAGCGCCACATCAATCTCGTGGTCGCTCGCGCCCTCATCACGCATTTTCTCCATCAACTCAAGGGATTTTGCCATATCGCCATGCCCCAAAACATGCCGACTCTTACGCTCCAGAACCTCATCCAACCGAGCGCGCACCGGGGCAATAGCCGCCGCATTCGGATGCTCACGCTCAGCACGACGCTGCGCCTGGCGGGCACGCTTCTCACGCTTCGCGTCGAGCTGTTTCGGATTATTTTTAGCGCTCGCCTTGCTCATGGGAGGATCCTTTCGCCGCATTCAGGGTGACGTGTACGCTGACCTGCACGCACAGAAGACATTTAGTCATTAACACCTCTACTTTACCGCGGTATTTGGCAGAACTTTTATTGCAGTAAACCCAAAAAAACCCACAAAAAATTAACGATAAATAAGTCGTATCTTGGTAAAATAGTGCGAGTAGGAGGCGTCTCGCGCGCCAACAAAATATGGTGAACCGGCCCTGCCTCGGTAACCGGTCGCATCTATCCAAGGAGTCAGCATATGGCTATTGCAACCCCCGAAGTTTACGCAGAAATGCTGCAGACCGCGAAGGAAAAGGGCTTCGCGTACCCCGCAGTGAACGTGACCTCCTCCCAGACCCTGAACGCTGCAATCCGCGGCTTCGCAGAGGCTGGCTCGGACGGCATCATCCAGGCATCCACCGGCGGTGCAGCATACTGGTCTGGCGCTTCCAAGAAGGACATGGTCGTTGGCTCCCTCGCCTTCGCAGCATACGCACGCGAAGTTGCTAAGCAGTACGACGTGAACATTGCACTGCACACCGACCACTGCCCCAAGGACAAGCTGGAAGGCTTCGTTCTGCCCCTGCTGGCAGAGTCCGAGAAGGCTGTTGCTCGCGGTGAAGACCCCATCTTCAACTCCCACATGTGGGACGGCTCCGCAATCGACCTGGACGAGAACCTGAAGATTGCTGCTGAGCTGATCGAGCGTACCTCCAAGGCAAAGCTCGTTCTCGAGGTTGAGATTGGTGCCGTTGGTGGCGAGGAAGACGGCGTTGAAGGCGCTATCGACGACTCCCTGTACACCACCGTTGCAGACGCAATCAAGACCGTTGAGGCAATCGGCCTGGGCGAGAAGGGCACCTACATGGCTGCTCTGACCTTCGGTAACGTTCACGGCGTGTACAAGCCCGGTAACGTTCACCTGCGCCCCGAGCTGCTCAAGGAAATCCAGACCGAGGTCGGCGCTAAGTACGGCAAGGGCGACAAGCCCTTCTACCTGGTCTTCCACGGTGGCTCCGGCTCCACCGAGCAGGAGATTGCAGACGCAGTGTCCTACGGTGTTATCAAGATGAACATCGACACCGACACCCAGTACGCATTCACCCGCCCCGTTGCTGGCCACATGTTCAGCAACTACGACGGCGTGCTGAAGGTTGACGGCGAGGTCGGCAACAAGAAGACCTACGACCCCCGCGTTT
>ERZ772972.522-NODE-522-length-14059-cov-11.281277_pt1 | contig 14059 bp, 60 predicted proteins | sample MGYA00580673_ERZ772972 | MGnify/ENA primary metagenome ERZ772972 (study PRJEB29015, sample SAMEA2738051) | human oral metagenome | biome: human oral; feature: human-associated habitat; material: saliva | place: China | collected 2229 ... | reverse complement strand
GAATGTAATGAAAAGGAATGGAATGGAATGGAGTGGACTGGTGTGCAGTGGATTTGTGTGGAGTTGAGTGGAGTGGAGTGTAATGGAGGGAAGTGTAATAGAACGGAATGGAGTGGAATGGAATGCAAAGGAATTGAATGGAACGGATTCGAGTGGAATGGTGGGGAGTGGAATGGAGAGGAGTAGAATGGATTGGAGTGGAATGGAGTGGAGTGGAATGGAGTGGACTAGAGAATAATGGGGTGGAGCGGAATGGAATGGAAAGGAATTGAATGGGGTAGAATGGAATGGAATGCGATGTGGTGGAGTGGAATGGAGTGGAGAGAAGAGGAGTGGAGATTATTGGAATGGAGTGGAATGGAGTGGAGACAAATGGAGTGGAGTGGAGTGGTTTGCAGTGGAGTGGAGTGGAGTGGATTGCAGTGGAGTGGAGTGGAATGGATTGGTGTGGTGTGGAGGGGAATAGAATGGAATGGGAAGGAGTGGAGTGCAGTGGAGTGGAGTCAAATGGAATGGAATTTAATGAAATGGAATGGAGAAGATTGCTGTGGAGTGGAGTGGAATGGATTGGAATGGATTGGAGTAGATTGTTGTGGAGTCCCGTGGAATGGAAAGGAGTGTAATGCAGTGGAATGGAGTGAAATGGAATGGAATGGAGTGGAATGGAGTTGAATGGAATGATGTGAAATGGAATGGTATTCAGTGGAGTGGAATGCAATGGACTGGAATGGAATGGAGTGGAACGGAATGGAATGGAATGTAATGGAATGGAAAGGAATGGAGTTGAATGGGGTGGAATGAAATGGAATAGAATGGAATGGAATGGAGTGGAGTTGAATGGAATGGAATGGAGTGGAATGGAGAGGAGTGGAGTGCAATGGAGGGCAATGCAGGGAAATGGAGTTGAAAGGAATGGAATGGTGTGGAGTGCAATGGAATGGAGTAGAGTTGAATAGAATGCAGTGGAGAGGGATGGAATGGAGATGCTTGGAATGGAATGGAATGGAAAGGAATGGAATGGAGTTGAGTGGAGTGGAGGGGAAAGAAATGGAATGGAATGGAATGGAGTGGAGAGGAGAAGAACATATAATGGATTGGAATGGAATGGAATGGAGTGGAGAGGAGAAGAATATAATAGAATGGAATGGAATGAAATAGAGTGGAATGGAGTGGAGTAGAGTGGAATGGAATGTAGTGGAATGGAATGGATTGGAAAGGAATGGAATGGAGTGGATTGGAAAGGAGAGAAGTGGAATGGAGTGAAGTGGATTGGAATGGAGTGCAGTGGAATGTAATGGAATGGAAAGGAGTGGAGTGGAATGGAGTTGTACGGAGGGGAGTTGAATTGAATGGAGCAGAGTGGAGGAGAATGGAGTGGACTGGAGTAGAGTGGAATACAATGGAATGGAGTGGACTGGAGTGGTGTATAGTGGAGTGGAGTGAAATGGAGAGGAGTGAAATGGAGTGGATTGGAATGGAGTTGTCTGGAATGGAATGGATTGGAATGGAGTGGAATAGAGTGGAGAGGAGAGGAATGAAATGGACTGGAATGGAGTGGAATGGAATGGAATGGAGTGGAATGGAATGAAATGGAAAGCAATGGAGGGAAGTGGAGTGGAGTGGCATTGAGTGGAGGGGAATGGATTGGGGTTTAATGGAATGGAATGGAATGGAATGGAATGGAGAGAAATTGAATGGAGTGGAATGGAATGGAATGAACTGGAGTGGAATGGAATGGAGTGGAGTGCAATAAAATGGAAAGGAGTAGAATGGTTTGGAATGGAGTGAAATTGAGTGGATTGTAGTGGAATGGAGTGGACTGGAGTGGAAAGGAATAGACTGGAGTGGAATGGAATGGAGAGGAATGGAAGCTAATGAAATGGAGAGGACTGGAATGCAATGGAATGGAATGGAACGGAATGGAATGGAATGGAGTGGAATGGAATGGAATGGAATAGAAGAGAATGGGTGCTGAGATTGTGCCACTGTGCTACAGCCTGTGGGACAGGGGGAGATCCTGTCAAAAAAAAAACGGGTTGAATGGAATGCAGTGGAGTGGAGTGGAGTGGAGTGGAAAGGAGTGGAGTGGAGAGGAATGGAATGGACTGGAGTGTAATGGAATGAAGTGGAGGGGAATGGAATGCAGTAGAGTGGAATGGAAAGGAATGGAGTGGAGTGGAATGGAATGGAGTGGAGTGGAATGGAATGGAATAGAATGCAGTGGAATGGAGTGGAATAGAATGCAAAGGACTGGAGTGGAATGGAAAGGATTGGAGTGGAGCAGAATGGAGTGGAGTAGGGTGGAGAGGAGTGGAATCGAGAGGAGTAAAGTGGAATGGAGTGGAGTGGAGTGGAGTGCACTGGATTGGAATGGAGTGGATTAGAGTTGAATGGAATGGAATGGAGTATAATGGAGTGGAGTGGAGTGGAGTGGATTGGAGTGGAATGGAGTTGATTGGATTGGAGTGGAGTGAAGAATGAAATGGAGTGGAATAAAATTTAATGGAATGGAGTGGAGTGGAATGGTTTGGAGTATATTTCAATGGATTGGAGATGCAGGGAGTGGAGTACAGTGGAATGGAAAGGAATGGAATTAAGAGGAGTGGAGTGGATTTGATTGGAGTTGAGTGGAGTGGAGTGGAATGCAATATACTGGAGTGGAAAGAATGGATTGGAGTGGAATGCAATGGAATTGAGGGAAATGGAGTGGAGTGGATTGAAGAGGACTGGAGTGGAGTGGAATGGAATAGAGTGGACTCGGGTGGAGTGGAATGGAATGGAATGGAATGGAATGGAATGGAATGGAGTGGAGAGGAATGGAATGCAGTGTCATGGAGTGGAGTGGAGTGGAATGGAATGGAACGGAATGCAGGGGAGTGGAGTGAAAAGGAATGGAATGGAATGGAGGTGTGGTGTGAAGTGGAATGGACTGGAATGGAATCAGATGTAATGGAATGTAGAGGAGTGAAGTGGAGTGGAATGGAATGGAATGGAGTGCAGTGGAGTGGAGTGGAGAGGAATGCAGTGGAATGGAGTGGAATGGAGTGCAGTGGAGTGGAGAGGAGCGGAATGGAGTCGAATGTAATAGGATGTAATAGAGTGGAGCCGAGTGGAATAGTATGGAAATGAATGGAAAGAACCAAACGGAACAGAATGGATGCTGAGATTGTGCCACTGTGCTACAGCCTGTGTGACAGACAGAGGTTGTGTCGAAAGAAAGGAGTGAAAGGTGATTCAGTGGAGTCGAGTGGAGTGCAGTGGAATGGAGTGGAATGGAATGGAATGGAGTGGAATGCAGAGGAGTGTAGTGGAGTTGAGTGGAGTGGAATGGAGTGAAATGGAGTGGAGTGGAATGCAATGGAATGGAATGGGGAGTGAAACAGAATGCAATGAAACATAATGGAATGGAATGGAATGGAATGGACTGCTATGGGTGCTGAGACTGTGCCACTGTGCTACAGCCTTTGTAAGAGAGGGAGATCCTCTCAAAAGAAATTAATGGAATGGGATGGAGTTGTTTGCAGTGGAGTGGAATGTAGTTGAGTGGAGTTGAGTGGAGTGGAATGGAGTGGAGTTGCGTGGAATGGAGTGGAGTGTAGTAGAATGGAATAGAGAGGAGCGGAGTGGAATGGAATGGATTGCAGTGGAATGGACTTGAGTGGAGTGGAATGGACTGGAGTGGAATGGAATGGAGCAGTCGAGTGGAGTGGAATTTACTGGAGTGGAGTGCAGTGGAATGGAATGGAATGGAATGAAGTGGAGTTGAGTGGAGTGGAGTGGATTGAAGTGGAAAGGAAAGGAGTGCAATGGAATGCAGTGAAGTGGAGAGGAGTGGAATGAAGTGAAATGGAATCAGATGTAATGGAATGTACTGGAATGGAGAGGAGTTCAATGCAATGGACGAAATGGAACACAACGGAATGGAACAAAACGGAACGGAACGGAATGGGTGCTGAGATTGTTCCACTGCACTACAGCCTGTGTGACAGAGGGAGATCCTGTTGAAAGAAAGGGGTGGAATGGGATGGCGTGGAGTGGAATTGAGTGGAAAGGAGTGGAGTGGATTAGGGTGGAATGAAGTGGAGTGGAGTTGAATGGAGTGGGGTAGAGTGGAATGCAATGAAGTGGAGAGGAGTGGAATGGAATGGAGTGGAGTGGAGTGGAAAAAACAGGAGTGGAGTGGAATGGACTGGAGTGGAATGGAAAGGAATGGTGTGGAATGGAAAGGAATGGAATGCAACAGAGTGGAATGGAATGGAAAGAAGTTGAGGGTAATGGAGAGGAGTGCAGTGGACTGGAGAGAATTTGAGTGGAATGGAATGAAATGGAGTGGAATGGAATGGAATAGAGTGGAGTTGAATTAACTTGAATGCAGTTGATTAAACTGGAGTGGAATGAAATGGAAATGAATGGAGTAGAATAGAGTGGAGTGGAGTGGCGTGGAATGGAGTGGAATGAAATGGAATAGAATTGAATGGAGTTACAGCCTGTGTGACAGAGGGAGATCCTGTTGAAAGAAACGAGTGGAATGGTATGGAGTGGACTGGACGGGATCGGAGTGAAGTGGAGTGGAATGGAGAGGAATGGAGTTGAGTGGAGTGGAATGGAGTGGAGTGGACTGAAGTGGAATGGAGTGGACTGGAATAGAATGGAGTTCAATGACTTGGAACGGAGTGGAGTGGAATCGAATGGAAAGAAGTGGAATGGCATGGAGTGGACTGGATTGGAGTGGAATGAAGTGGAGTGGAATAGAATGGACTGGAATTTACTGAAATGGAGCGGAATGGACTGGAGTGGAATGGAATGGAATGGAGTGGAATGGGATGCAACAGAGTGGAGTGGAGTGGAATGGAGTAGAGTGGAGTGAAGTGGAGTTGAGTGGAATGGAGTGGAGTGGAGTTGAATGGAGTGGAATGGAGTGGAATGAAGTGGAGTGGAGTGGAGTGGAATGGAGTGGAGTGGAATGGAGTGCAGCGGAGTGGAAAGGAATGGAGAGGAGTGGAGTTGAGTGCAGTGAAAAGGAGTGGAGTGGAGTGGAGTTGAGTGCAGTGAAACGTAGTGGAATGGAGTGGAATGGACTGGAGTGGATTGCAATGGACTGGAGTGGAATAGAATGGATTGGAGTGCAATGCAATGGAATGGAGAAAAATGGAGTGGAGTGGATTGAAGTGGAGTGGAATGGAGTGGAGTGGAATAGAGTGGAATGGAGGGGAGTGGAGTGAAATGGAGTGGAGTGGAATGGAATAGAATGGTTTGGAGTGGAATGGAATGGAGTGGCGTGGAGTGGAGTCGAGTGGAATGGAATGGAATGGAATGCAGTGGAGTGGAGTGGAGTGAAAAGGAATGGAATGGAATGGAGGTGTGGACTGAAGTGGAATGGAGTGGAATTGGATTGGATGTAATGGAATGTAGTGGAATGGAGTGGAGTGGAATGGTATGGAACAGAATGGAGTGGAATGGAGTGCAGTGAAGTGGAGTGGAGTGGAGTGGAAAGGAATGGAGTGGAATGGAGTTGAATGGAGTGCAGTGGAGTGGAGAGGAGTGGAATGGAGTTGAATTGAATTGGAGGTAATGCAACGTAGTGAAGTGGAACGGATTGGAATGGAATGGAACGGAACGGAATGGAATGGAATGGAATCGAACGGAAGAGAATGGGTGCTGAGATTGTGCCACTGTGCTACAGCCTGTGTTACAGAGGGAGAGCCTGTCGAAAGGAAGGAGTGGAAGGGTATGGAGTGGAGTAGAGTGGAGTGGAGTGGAATGGAGTGGAATGCAGTGGAATAGAGTTGAGTGGAATGGAATGGAGAGGATCGGAGTGGAATGGAATGGACTGGAGTGGAATGGAATGGATTGGAGTGGAGTGGAATGGTGTGGAGGGGAGTGGAATGGAATGGAGTAGAGTGGAAAGAATTCGAGTGGAGTGGAATGGACTGGAGTGGACTGGAATGGAATGGGGTGGAATGGAAGGGAGTGGAGTGGAGTGGAATGGAGTGGAGGGGAGTGGAGTGCAGTGGAGTGGAGTTGAGTGGAATGGAATGTAGTGGAGTGGAATGGAATGGAATGAAGAAAAGTGGAATTTACTGGAAGGGAGTGGATGGAACTGTAGTGGAATGGATTGGAATGGCGTGGAAAGGAGTGGAATGGAGTGGAATGGAGTGGAATGGAGTGCAGTGGAGTGCAGTGCAGTGGAGTGCAGTGCAGTGGAATTGAATGGAATGGAATGGAATGGAATGGAATGGAGTGGACCGGAATGGAATGAAGTGGCGTAGAGAGAAGTAGAGTAGAATTGAATGCAACACAATGGAATGGAACGGAATGGGTTTTGAGATTGTGCCTCTGTGCTACAGCCTGTGTGACATAGGGAGAACCTGTCAAAAGAAAGGAGCAGAATTGAATGGAGTGGAGAGAAGTGGAGTGGAGTGGTTTGGAGTGGAATGGAGTGTAATGCAGTGGAAAAGAGAGAAATGGATTGGAGTGGTATGGAGGGGAGTGAAATGAAGTGGAGTGGAGTGGAATGGACTGGACTTTGGTGGAAAGGACGGCAGTGGAGTGGAATGGAATGGAGTGGAGTGGAATGGAATGGAGTCGAGTGGAATGGAGTGGAGTGGAGTGGAATGGACTGAAATGGAGTAGAATGGACTGGAGTGGAATGGAATGGAATGGAGTGCAAAGGAATGAAACAGAGTGGAATGGATAGAAGTGGAATGGAATGGAATGGAATCGAATGGAGGAGTGGAGTGGAGTTTAATTGAGTGGAGTTGGGTGGAGTGCAGTGAAATGGAATGGAATGGAATGCAATGGAGTGGAGAGGAGTGGAGTGGACTGGAAAGGAATGGAGTGGAATGGAGTGCAGTGGAGTTCAGAGGAGTGGAATGGATTGAAATGGAATAGGATGTAATGGAATGTAGTGAACTGGAGTGGAGTGGAGTGGAATGGAATGGAATGCAACAGAACGGAACGTGGGCTGAGATTGTGCCACTGCATTACAGCCTGTGTGACAGAGGGAGATCGTGTCGAAGGAAAGCAGTGGAATGGGATGGAGTGGAGTGGATTGGAGTGGAGTAGAGTGGAATGCAGTGGAGTGGAGTGATATGGATTGGAGAGGAATGGATGGAGTGGAATGGAATGGAGAGGAGTGGAAAGGAATGGAGTGGATTGGAGTGGAATGGAGTTGAGAGGAGTGGAATGGCCTGGAGTGGAATGGACTGGAATGGAGTGGAATGGAATGGAATGGAATGGAAAGGAATGGAGTCAAGTGGTGTAGAATGGAGTGGAGTGGAGTGGAGTGGAGTTGAGTACAGTGGAATGGAGTGGAGTGGAATTGAGTGGAGTGGAATTGAATGGAATGGAATGGAGTGGAGTGGAATGGAATTCAACGGAGTAGAGTGGAATTTACTGGAAAGGAGTGGAATGAACTAGAGTGGATTGGAATGGAATGGAGTGGAATGGAGTGGAGTGGAGAGCAATGGATTGGAGTGGAGTGGAGGGGAATGGAATGGAAAGGAGTGGAATGGAATGGAGTGGTGAGGAGTGCAGTTGAGTTGAATGGATAGAAATAGAAGGTAATAGAATGGAATGGAATGGATTGGAATGGAATTGGTGCAGAGATTGTGCAACTGTGCTACAGCCTGTGTGACAGAGGTAAATCATGTCGAAAGAAAGGAGTGTAATGGGGTGGGTTGGAGTTTAGTGGAGTGGAGTTGAGTGGAATGGAATGGAATGGAATGGAGTGGAGTGGAGTGAAATGGAGTGGAGTGGAGTGGAATGGAGTGGAGTGGAATGGAGTGGAGTGAAATGGACTGGAGTGGAGTGGAGTGGAATGGAATGGAGCAGAGAAGAGTGGAATGGAATGGAATAGAGTGGAAAGAACTGGAGTGGAGTGGAATGAACTGGCGTGGAATGGAAAGGAGTGGAATGGAATGGAATGAAATGGAATGGAATGGAATGGAATGGAATGGAATGGAGTGGAACGGAATGGAATGGATTTGAGGGGAATGGAGAAGAGTGGAGTCGATTGGAGTGGAGTGGAGTGGAGAGGAGTTGAGTAGAATGGATTGGAATAGAGTGGAGTTCAATTTGCTTGAATTGAGTTGAATGGACAGGAATGGAATGGAGTGGAAAGGAATGGAGTGAAATAGAGGGGATTGGAGTGGGGTGGAGTAGAGTGGAGTGGAATAAAGTGGAGTAGAATTCAATGGAGCTACAGCCTGTATGACAGAGAGAAATCCTGACGAAAGAAAGGAGTGAAATGGGATGGAGTGGACTGGACTGGAGCGGTGTGAAGTGGAGTGGAATGGAGTGGAATGGAGTTGAGTAGAGCGGAATGGAGTTGAGTGGAGAATGGAGTGTAGTGAAGTGCAGTGGAGCAGACTGGAATGGAATGGAGTGCAGTGACATGGAACGGAGTGGAGTGGATTCGAATGGAAAGGAGTGGAATGGGATGGAGTGGACTGGAATGAAGTGGAGTGAAGAGGAGTGGAATGGATGGGAATGGAATGGAATGGGAATGGAGTGGACTGGAAAGTAATGGAGTGGAATGGAGTGGAGTGGAGTGAAATGGAGTGGAATGGAATGGAATGGAGTGGATAGGAATTTACTGGAAAGAAATGGAATTAACTGGAGTGGATTGGAATTGAATGGAGTTGAAGGGAACGGAATGGAGAGGAATGGAGTGGAGTGGAGTGGAGAGGAATGGAGTGGAGTGGAATGGATTGGGAAGGTTTTACTTGAATGGAGTGGAATGGAATGGAGTGGAATGGAGTGGAGTGGAGTGGAATGGAGTGGAGTGGAGTGAAGTGGAGTTGAGTGGAATTGAATGGAGTGGATTGAAATGGAGTGGAGTGGAATGAAGTGGAGTGGAATGGAGTGGAGTGGAACAGAGAGGAGTGGAGTGGATAGGAGTGGAGTGGGACAGAGAGGAGTGGAGTGGATAGGAGTGGAGTGGAGGGGAATGGAATGGAATGGAGTGGAGTGGAACGGAGTAGAGTGGAGTGGAAAGGAATGGAGTGGATTGGAGTGGAGTGGAGTAGAGTGCAGTGAAATGGAATGGAATGGAATGAAATGGAATGGAATGCAATGGAATGGAATGGAGTGGAGTGCAATGGACGGGAGTGGAATAGAATGGATTGGAATGGGATGCAATAGAATGGAGAGAAATGGAGTGGAGTGGATTGAAGTGGAGGGGAATGGAGTGTAGTGAAATAGAGTGGAATGGAGTGGAGTGGAGTGGAATGGAGTGGAGAGGAATGGAATGGAATGGAATGGAGTGGAGTGGAATGGAATGCTATGGAGTGGAATTTACTGGAAAGGAGTGGAATTAACTGGAGTGGACTGGAATTGAATGGAGTGGAAGGGAATGGAATGAAGAGGAATGGAGTGGAGTGGAGAGGAATAGAGTGGAGTGGAGTGGAGTGGAATGGTGGAGTGGAGTGGAATGGAATGGAGTGGAGTGGAATGGAATGGAGTGGCTTGGAGTGGAGTTGAGTTGAATCAAATTTAACTGAATGGAATGGAATGGAATGGAATGCAATGGAATGGAATGGGTGCGGAGATTGTGTAACTGCGTTACAGCCTGTGTGACAGAGAGAAATCATGTCCAAAGAAAGGAGTGTAATGGGGTGGGATGGAGTTGAGTGGAATGGAATGGAGTGGCGTGGAATGGAGTGGAGTGGAGTGGAATGGAGTGGAGAGGAATGGAGTGGAATGGAATTGAGTGGAGTGAAATGGAATGGAGCGGAGTGGACTGAAATTGAATGGATCGTTGAGTGGAGTGGAGTGGAATGGGGTGGAGTGGAGTGGAATGGAGTGGAATGGAATGGAGTGGAGTGAAACGGAATGGAGCAGAGCGGAGTGAAATGGAATGGATCGGAGAGGAGAGGAATTGAATGGAGTGGAGTGGTATGGACTGGAATTGAGTGGAATGGACTGGAGTGAAATGGAATGGAATGGAGTGGAATGGAATGGAGTGGAAGGGAATGGAGTGGAGTGTGGTGGAATGGAGTGGAGTGGAGTGGAGTTGAGTGGAATTGAATGGAGTGCAGTGGAATAGAATGGAATGGAGTTAACTGGAATTTTCTGGAATGGAGTGGAATGGACTGGAGTGCAATGGAATGGTGTGGAATGAAATGGAATGGAGTGTAACGGAGTGTAGTGCAGTAGAGTGGAGTGGAATGGAGAGGCCTGGAGTGGAGTGGAGTGGTATGGAATGGAATAGAACGGGGTCGAGTGGAATGGAATGGAGTGTTGTGGACTGGAGTGGAGTGGAGTGGAATGGAATGGAGTGGTGTGGAGTGGAGTGGAGTACAGTGAAGTGGAGTGCAATGGAATGGAATGGTATGGAGTACAGTGAAATAGAGTGGAATGGAATGGAGTGGATTGGAATGTAGTGGTGTGCAATGGAACCGAATGGAGTGGAGTGGAGTAGAATGGAGTGGAGTGGAATGGAATGCAACGGAATGCAGTGGAGTGGAATGGAATGGAGTGGCGTGGAATAGATTTGAGTGAAATTGAAAGGAATGGAATGGAATGTCATGGAATGGAATGGAATGGGTGTTGAGATTGTGCCATTGTGCTACAGCCTGTGTGACAGAGGGAGATCCTGTATAAAGAAAGGTGTGGATTTGGATGGAGTGGAGAGGAGTGGAGTGGAGTGGAATGGAGAGGAACGGAGTGGTGTGGAGTGGAATGGAGGGGAGTGGAGTGCAGTGGAGTGGAATGGATGGGAGTGGAGTGCAGTGGAGTGGAATGGAGAGGAACGGAGTGGTGTGGATTGGAATGGAGTGGAGTGGAGTGGAGTGGAATGGAGTGGAGTGGACTGGAGTGGAGTGGAATGGAGTGGAGTGGACTGGAGTGGAGTGGAGTGGAATGGAGTTCAGTGGGGTGGGGTGGAGTGGAATGGAGTAGAAAGGAATGGAGTGGAGTGTGGTGGAGTGGAGTGGAGTGGAGTTTAATGGAATGGATTGGAGTGGAATGGAATAGAATGGAGTGGAGTGGAATGGATTGGAGTGTTGTGGATTGGAGAGAAGTGGAATGGCATGGAGTGGAATGGAATGGCATGGAGTGGAGTAGAGAGGAGTGGAGAGGACTAAAGTGGAGTGGAATGGAATGGAGTGGAATGAAGTGGAATGTAGTGCAGTGCAGTGGAGAGTAGTGGAATGGACAGGAATGGAATCTTATGTAATGGAATGTAGTGGAGTGGAGTGGAATGGAGTGGAGTGGAGTGCGGTGGAACAGAATGGAACGGAATAGAGTGCAACGGAATGGAACAGAACGGGTGCTGAGATTGTGCCACTGCGCTACAGCCTGTGTGACGGAGGGAGATCCTGTCGAATAAAAGGAGTGGAATGGGATGGAGTGGAGTGCAGTGGAGTGGTATGGAGTGGAGTGGAGTGGAATGGAATAGAATGGAATGAAATGCGTGCTGAGATTGTGCCACTGCACAACACCCTGTTTGACAGAAGGAGACCCTGTCGAAAGAAAGGAGTGGAATGGGTTGGAGTGCAGTGTAGTGTAGTGGAGTGTAGTGGAATGGAGTGGAGTGGAGTGGAATGGAGTGGAGTGGAGTGGAATGGAGTGGAATTCAGTGGAGTGGATTGTAATGGAGTGGAGTGGAGTGGAATCGAGTGGAGAAGAGTCGAATGGAATGGAGTGCAGTGAAATGGAAAGAACGGGACTGTAGTGGAATGGAGTGGAGTGGAGTTGAATGGAATGGAATGGACTGGAGTGGAATGGAATGGAATGGTGCGTAATGGAATGGACTGGAATGCAGTTGAATGGAATGGAGTGGAGTGGAACAAAATGGAATGGAAGGAACCAGAATGAAACGGAACAAAATGTGTGCTGAGATTGTGTCACTGTGCTACAGCCTGTGTGACAGAGGGAGGTCCTGTCGAAAGAAAGGAGTGAAATGGAATGGAATGGGGTGGAGTGGAGTGGAGTGGAGCAGAACGGAGTGGAGTGTAGTGGAGTGGAATGCAGTGGAGTGGAGTGGAATGGAGTGGAGAGGAGTGGATGGAGTGGAGTGGAGTGGAATGGAGTGGAATCGATTGGAATGGACTTGAGTGGAATGGAATGGACTGGAGTGGAATGGAATGGAATGGAGTGGAATGGAATGGAGTGAAGTGGAGTGGAATGGATTGCAGTGGAGTGGAGTGGAGAGGAATTGTGTGTAATGGAACAGGGTGGAGTGGAATGGAATGGAATGGAGTGGAGTGGAATTTACTGGAGTAGAGTGGTATGGACTAGAGTGGAATGGAATGGAATGGAGTGGAACGGAATGGAATGAGTGGAGTGGAGTGGAATGTCGTGGAGTGGAGTAGAATGGAGTGGAGTGGAATGGAATGCAACGGAATGAAGTTGAGTGGAATGGAATGGAGTGGTGTGGAGTAGACTTGAGTGAAACGGAAAGGAATGGAGTAGAATGCAATGGAATGGAAAGGAATAGGTGTTGAGATTGTGCCATTGCTCTACAGCCTGTGTGACAGAGGGAGAACCTGTCGAGCGAAAGGAGTGGAATGGGATGGAGTGGAGTGAAGTGGAGTGTAGTGGAGTGGAATGGAGAGGAACAGAGTGGTGTGGAGGGGAATGAAGTGGAGTGGAGTGGAATGGAGTGCAGTGGAGTGGGGTGGAGTGGAATTGAGTAGAAAGGAATGGAGTGGAGTGTGGTGGAATGGAGTGGAGTGGAGTTTAATGAAATGGATTGGAATGGAATGGAATGGAATGGAGTGGAGTGGAGTGGAGTGGAATGGATTGGAGTAGAGTGGAGTGGAGAGCAGTGGAATGGAGTGGAATGGAATGGAATGGAATGTAGTGGAATGGAATGGAATGGAATGGAATGTAGTGCAATGGAATGGAATGGAATGGAATACAATGGAGTGGAGTGGAATGGAATGGTGTGGAGTGGAGCAGAAAGGAATGGAGTGGAACGGAATGAAGTGGAGTGGAGTTGAGTCGAATGGAGTGAAATGGAATGAACTGGAATGAAATGGAGAGGAGTGGAATGGAATGGATAGGCGCGGATTGGAGTAGAGTAGAATAGAATGGGATGGAATGAAATGGAGTGGAGGGGAGTGGAATTTAGTGGAGTGGAGTGGAATTGAGTGGAGGGTAGTGGAGAGCAGTGGAATGGAATGGAATGGAATGGAATAGAATAGAATAAGTGCAGAGTTTGAGCCACTGCACTGCATCCTGTGTGACAGAGGGAGATTCTGGCGAAAGAAAGAATTGGAATGGGAAGGAGTGTTGTGGATTGGAGTTCAGTGGAATGGAGTGGAATGGAGTGGAGTGGAGTGGAGTGGAGTGGAATGGAGTGGAATGGAGTGGAATGGAATGGAATGGAATGGAGTGGAGTGGAATGAAACAGAATATAGTGGAATGGAGTGGAGTGGAATGTACTGCAGTGGAGTGGAATTGACTTGAGTGGAAATGATTGGAATGGAGTGGTGTGGAATGGATTGGAGTGTGGTGGAATAGAGTGGAGCGTAGTGGAGTGTAGTGGAGTTGAATGGAATGGAACGGAGTGGCGTGGAATTGAATGGAATGGAATGGAGTGGAATTTACTGGAACGGTGTGGAATGGGCTGGATTTGAATGGAACGGAACGGATTTTAAAGGAAAGGAATGGAGTGGAATGGAGTGTAGTGGAGTTGAGTGGAGTTGAATGGAGTGTAGTGGACTGGAGTGCAGTGGAGTCCAGTGTAATGGAATGGAAATCTATGGACTGCAGTGGAATGAAATGCAGTGGTTTTGAGTGGAGTGTAGTGGAATAGAATGGAATGGAATGGAAAGGTGGAGTGGAGTGGAATTCAGTGGAGTGGATTGCAGTGGAATGGAACGGAATGGAATGCAATGTAGTGGAGTTGTTTAGAGTGGAGTGGATTGGAAAGGAATGGAAAGAAATGGAGTGGAATGGAGTGCAGTAGAGTTGAGAGGAGCGGAATGGATTGGAATGGAATCAGATGTAATGGAATGTGGTGGAGTTGAGTTGAGTGGAGTGGAACGGAATGGAAAGGAACAAAACATAATGGAACGGAACGGAATGTGTGCTGAGATTGTGCCACTGC
>ERZ772972.519-NODE-519-length-14083-cov-3.820716_pt1 | contig 14083 bp, 8 predicted proteins | sample MGYA00580673_ERZ772972 | MGnify/ENA primary metagenome ERZ772972 (study PRJEB29015, sample SAMEA2738051) | human oral metagenome | biome: human oral; feature: human-associated habitat; material: saliva | place: China | collected 2229 ... | reverse complement strand
TGGAACGCGGCCATGCCGCCTTCCAACAATGGCGCCTGAAGCCCGTCAAGGAACGGGTGACGTTCCTGCAGAAGGCAGCCGACCTGCTGCGCACCCGGCATACCGAATACGCGAAGCTTCTCACCACCGAGATGGGCAAGCTGCTGGCCGAGGCCGAGGCCGAGGTGGAACTGTCGGCAGCCATCCTGGAATACTACGTCAAGCATGCCGAGGCAGAGCTGGCCCCGCAGCCGCTGCCCTGCGAGGATCCTGTCGTGTCCGAGGCCCAGCTGGTCCACGAACCGCTGGGCATCATCCTGGCCATCGAGCCCTGGAACTTCCCGTACTACCAGATTGCCCGCATCATGGCGCCGCAGCTGGCCGCAGGCAACGTCATCCTCCTGAAGCATGCCTCCAACGTGCCGCAGTCGGCCGCCGCCTTCGAGAAGCTGATGCAGGAAACGGGGCTGCCGGCAGGGTGCTTCCAGAACCTGTACGCCACGCGCGACCAGATCGAGACGATCATCAACGACCCGCGCGTGCAGGGCGTGGCCCTGACGGGTTCAGAAGGAGCAGGGGCCCTGGTGGCGGCCCAGGCGGGCAGGGCGCTGAAGAAATCCACGATGGAGCTGGGCGGTTCGGATGCCTTCATCGTGCTGGATGACGCCGACCTGGACAAGGCGGTGAAGTGGGCCGTGTTCGGGCGTCACTGGAATGGAGGGCAGGTCTGCTGCTCGTCCAAGCGCATCATCGTGCATGAATCGGTTCATGACGAGTTCATCCGGCGCTACACGGAGGGCGTGGCGCAGCTGAAGGCGGGCGATCCGCTGGAGGCATCCACCACGCTGGCCCCGCTGTCGTCGCAGGAGGCGGCCGACGACGTGCGCCGCTGGATCGATGAAGCCGTGGCCCACGGCGCCACGGCCACCGTGATCGGGGCCGAGGTGCCCAAGCAGGGCGCCTTCGTGCGACCGGTGCTGCTCACCGGGGTGAAGCCCGGAAACCCGGTCTACCACCACGAATTCTTCGGCCCGGTATCGATGATCTTCAAGGTGAAGGACGAGGAGGAGGCCATCCGGCTGGCCAACGACTCACCGTTCGGCCTGGGCGGCTCGGTGTTCACGCGGGACATCGAGCGCGGCAAGCGGGTGGCCGCGCAGATCTCCACCGGCATGGTCTACATCAACCATCCCACGGCGGTGAAGGCTGACCTGCCCTTTGGCGGAATACGCCGTTCGGGCTATGGCCGCGAGCTGATCGGCCTGGGCCTGAAGGAGTTCGTCAACCACAAGCTGGTCGGCGTCACCGACATCGACGGCGCGTTCTGAGGCCGATCCTGCCACCTCGTGGAGGCCGGCAGCACACGCCGATGGTTCGCTGCCGGCCCGGAGTGTGGTGTAATGCAGGGCGTGCTGCCCGAGTGGTGAAACTGGTAGACACAAGGGACTTAAAATCCCTCGACTTCGGTCATGCCGGTTCGATCCCGGCCTCGGGCACCACGTCACATCGCATCCTTCAGCACCGCCCAGACGGTCTCCAGCATGCGCGGATGGGCCCGCGCCTGCGGGTGAATGCCGTCGGGCTGGAACCAGGCCGGATCATCGCCAAAGCCTTCCAGCAGGAAGGGCACCAGGGGGCTACGGGTCTCGTCGGCCACCTTGCGGAACATCCGCTCGAACTGCCGTGCATAGGCAGGCCCGTAGTTGGGCGGCACCTGCATGCCCACCAGCACGGCGCGCCCGCCTGCCTTCTGCACCGCGCCCACCATCTGCCGCAGGTTGTCGGTGGAGGCCTTCAGCGGCAGGCCGCGCAGCGCGTCATTGCCGCCCAGCTCGATGACCACCAGCGCCGGACGATGCTGCTGAAGCAGCCGCGGCAGCCGGGCCAGGCCGCCCGCTGTGGTCTCGCCGCTGATGCTGGCGTTGACCACCTTCCAGCGTGACAGGGCGGCATCACCGGCCAGACGCTTCTCCAGCAGCGCCACCCATCCTTCGCCGCGTAACAGACCGTATTCGGCCGACAGGCTGTCGCCCAGCACCATCAGCACGGGGTTCTCAGTCGTGTCTGCCGCACCGGCTGCCTGCCAAGGCAGGGCGGCCAGCAGCGCCGGCACGACCATCCATGACAGCACCTGCCGCCGCTGCGGGTTAGCCGTTACCATTGCATCCGGTGCCGTGCCTTGCCGGCAACCGCATTCATCCCGTCCTGCCTGGCCACGTCGTGGCGCCACTGTTCTCATGCCCCTCATCCAAGTCCAGAACCTGAGCAAGAGCGTACCAGATAGCGGACGCATGCTGACGATCCTCGACGACGTGAGCTTCGACGTGCAGGCCGGCGAGACGGTCGCCATCATCGGCGCCTCGGGCTCGGGCAAGTCCACGCTGCTGGGTCTGCTGGCCGGGCTGGACCTGCCCACCGGTGGCGACGTGCAGGTGGACGGCCAGTCGCTGTTTGCCTGGGACGAAGAGCAGCGCGCCCACTGGCGGGCGGAGCAGGTGGGCTTCGTCTTCCAGTCCTTCCAGCTGCTGCCCGCCATGACCGCGCTGGAAAACGTCATGCTGCCCCTGGAGCTGGCCGCCCACCCGGAAGCCCATCGCATCGCCCGCGAGCTGCTGGCCCGCGTGGGGCTGGCCGAGCGGGCCGGACACTATCCGCGCACCCTGTCGGGTGGCGAGCAGCAGCGCGTGGCCCTGGCCCGCGCCTTCGCGTCCTCCCCTCGGCTGCTGTTTGCCGACGAACCCACCGGCAGCCTCGACCACGCCACCGGCGAGCGCGTCATCGACCTGCTGTTCGAGATGAACCGCGACTTCGGCGCCACGCTGATCCTGGTCACGCACGACCCGCGCCTGGCCGCCCGCTGCGGCCGACGACTTGAAATCGAACGGGGGCGCCTAAAGGCGGGCTGACGGCGCGCAGCGCGCCGTTCGACTTCCGGAGCACCCGCAGGTTGACCCGAAGTTGTCGGGCCCCCCAGGCTCACGAAGATTTAGATCGCGCGTCCACCTTGCTCATGGCCGAAGCAATGAGCATCTGTGTGCCAAACCACCCCCAGTAGATGCGGTGGTGACTGATCAGTCCATCGCGGACCTGCATCAGCTCCAGGATATCCACCTGGTCGCCCTCGGGTGTCTGACGCGGGTACTCCCACACCAGGGTGTCGCCCGCCACCAGATACTGACCGGTGCGGTACCAGCGTACCAGTTCGTTCGGGCGCCGCCGGGTGCCTTCTTCCAGAAAGGCCAGAATCTGTGGCCGTCCGCGCAGCACACCGCTGTCGGTCCCCATGATCACCGGCACCAGCGGGCTCTCGAACACGGCGTCTTCGGCATAGAGCCCGATCAACGCCGCCGTGTCACGCCCCTTGGCGTATTCATGCCACTGGTGATGGATGCGTTCCATGTCGTTCACGATCGATCCCTCCTGGAAGCAGGCATCGACAGGCTGCCCATGATGCCCGGATACTGCCCCGGCAGCGCCCCGGCCGGCACGCCGCGCGGGCCCTGACGGCGCGCCAGGCACTCGCCGGCGCGGCCATGCAGCCAGACGCCGGCACAGGCGGCCTGCCAGGCGGCCTCATCGGGCGGGCAGCCTGCACGCAGCAGGCCGGCCAGCAGGGCGGCAATGGTTCCTGCCAGCACGTCCCCCGTGCCTGCCGTGGCCAGGACCGGGTGACCGCTGGTGTTGATCGCCAGACGACCATCCGGTGCCGCCACCACGGTGCCGGCGCCTTTCAGCACAGCCACGGCCTCGAAACGCGCCGCCAGCGCGCGTGCGCAGGCCGGCCGGTCTGCCTGGACATCGGCCACCGACACCCCCAGAAGGCGCGCGGCCTCCAGCGGATGCGGCGTGAGGATGCTGCAGGGTGCCGCCGGCGCCTCGGTCAGCAGACCCAGCGCGTCGGCATCAATCACCAGCGGCGCCTGGCTGGCCAGCGCACGGTCCAGCCACTGCTGCGCCGTCTCGTCCTGCCCCAGACCGCAGCCCACCACCAGGACGGGGGCCGAACCCGGCAAGGCTGCATCGGCGTCCCACACAAAGCGCATGATTTCCGGGTGAAGCGGATCGACCAGCTGCCGTGCCTTGCCGGATGCGCCCTTCGGGGCATCCGCTTCGTCGTCGGCCTCGTCCTCCGGCACTGCAGCCGATGCGTCCACGTCCCGGGCGCCTGCGTCTGCCACCAGCGCCAGCGCCTGCTTATCCTCGGCATCGTCTTCCGGCCGCGGCGATCCGGACTCCTCCGTCGCCTCTGCCTGCGGGCAATCCTCTGCCTCGACGGCAATCCACACCCGCCCGGCACCGGCGCCCGCTGCGCCCTGCGCGGCCAGCCGGGCCGCACCGGCCATGCCCAGCCGGCCGCCCACCACCAGCACGTCACCGCCATTGCCCTTGTGGGCATCACGCGCGCGGGCAGGCAAAAGCGCCGCGGCCAGGGGAGCCGTCAGCAATACGCCCGGCAGGTCGTGCGGGAAGCTGTCTTCATCGACCGGGCAGGGGGCATCCGCATCGGCGTCGTCCATGCCGGAGCCGCCAAAGTCGTGGCCGTCATCCGGATCCGTTTCAGCCTCGGCCTCGGTCGGCAGATCACGCCATTCGCCCCCATCGGCAGGGCCGTCCACCGCCTCCAGCGCGCCCAGCTCCGCTTCCAGCGGCAGGTCGGACAGCGGTGCCACCCAGACGCGGCCCGCATGCCGCAGGCCCGCCCCCGTGTGCAGCCCCGGCTTGTCGGCAATCATCGTCACCGTCTGGCGTGCCTGAATGACGGGGGCATCCGCCCCGCCCACCGGCGCACCACGGTCTGCATCCAGCCCGCTGGGCACATCAATGGCCAGCACCGGCACCCGAGCGCGGTTCACCCGCCGGACCAATCCAGCCACGCGCCCCGCCAGCGGACGGGTCAGGCCAATGCCGAAGAGCCCGTCGATGATCAGGGCAGGCTCGGCCGGGGGCACGTCGCTGTCATCGCCCTCCGGGGCGTCCTCATCCGGGGCGTCACCGTCCGGCCACAGCCAGTCGGCCACCTGCTCGAAGCCGTGAATGACCTGGCCATCGGCCCGCCAGGCTTCCCAGGCGGCGCGGGCATCCTCGGCCTCCGGGGGGGTGGTGTCCAGCCCCGGCATGCCGGCCGCCCACACGGCCAGCCCCGCACGACGCAGGATGCGTCCGGCCACCAGCGCATCGCCCCCATTGTTGCCCGGTCCCACCAGCAGGATCACCGGCGCGTGCGCCGGCAGGTTCTTCCACATGGCCATCGCCACCCGGGCCACGGCCGCACCGGCACAGGCCATCAGCTCGCCAGGCTCCGTCTCGTCCAGCCAGCGGCCTTCCAGATGACGGATGGTGGCCAGGTCCAGCACCCAGGCGGGGGTCTGCGAAAGGGCCGGGCGGACCGCCGCAGTGATCGAACGGGTTTTCATGGTTCCAAAGCATTGTCTTGATGTTGACAGTATGCCACCCGGCCGATGTCTCCATCAGCTGCCATGATCCGTTGCAAGGTCCCCGCCCATAGAGCCCCCACAGACAGCCTCGGCGACCTCCTGTTTCCCATGCGTCAGGAGCCCATCCCGCAGCCAGCCGGTTATCATCGACAGCCTTCGGACGATGCCCATCGGGCCTTTCCGCGAACCCCACGCCCCCACGAAAAGGACCTCGCCCATGACGGATTCCCCCTCGCTGCCCCGACTGGATGCCCACGCCGCCCGCGCCCTGGCGGTGCTGCTGGAAAAGGAAAAGACCGTTCCCGACAGCTATCCGATGTCGCTGAATGCCCTGCTGGCCGGCTGCAACCAGCGCAGCAACCGCGATCCGGTCATGAACCTGGATGAAACCGAGCTGCTGAACGCGCTGGAGACGCTGCGTGGCCTGTCGCTGGTGATCGAGAGCAGTGGCGGGCGGGTGACGCGCTACGAGCATAACCTGCCGCGCGTGCTGGGCATTCCGTCCGAAGCGGCAGCGCTGCTGTCGGTCCTGATGCTGCGCGGCCCGCAGACGGCAGCCGGGCTGCGCGCGCACGTGGAACGCCAGGCGAAGTTTGCCGATACCTCATCGGTGGAAGCCTATCTGCAGGAGATGGCCGAGCGCACGGCCGGCGCCCTGGTGGAGCTGATGCCCCGCCAGCCCGGCGAGCGTGAGGCCCGCTGGCGACACTGCCTGTCCGAGCCAGCCGGCGCCGCCACGATGGCGCAGGGCGGCACCGGGCACGACGCCCCGGGCCAGCCTCCCGCCAACCCGGCCGACGCCGAGGCCCTGCAGATGCTGCAGCTGCGCGTGGATGACCTGGAACGACAGGTGGCCGCCCTGACGGAACGCCTGGAACGGCTGGAGTCCTGACACCCTGCCTGCCGCACCAGAAGAAAAACCCCACCAAAGGGAAAAATCCCACCGTAAGGGAAGCCTCACCAAAAAAGAAAAGCCCCTCCTGCGAGGGGCTTGCTTCATCGGGTGAAGGCACCGGGGCGAATGCCCCGGCCAGCCGTCAACGGCCGATGATCATGGGTACAGACCGCGCTCGGCACGGGCCTGCAGCACCCGCTGGCAGGCAATGATGTAGGCCGCCGTGCGCAGCGACACCTTCTTCTCGGCCGCGATCCGCTGGATGTCGCGGAAGGCGCTGAGCTGGATGGCTTCCAGACGCAGGTTGATCTCGTCCTCGCCCCAGAAGAAGCTGGAGAAGTCCTGCACCCACTCGAAGTACGAGACGATCACGCCGCCCGAGTTGGCGATCACGTCCGGCACCAGGGTGATGCCGCGGTCGGCAAACACCTTGTCGCCGGCCTTGGTGACCGGGCCGTTGGCGCCCTCGACCACCAGCCGGGCCTTGACACGCTCGGCACGCTTGTCGTCGACCTGACCTTCCAGTGCCGCCGGCACCAGGATGTCGCAGGGCAGCCCCCAGAAGTCCTCGTCATCGATCGCCTCGGCCTCGGCAAAACCCTTCACGCCGCCGGTCTTGCGGGCATGCGCCTGCAGGGCAGGGACGTCCAGGCCCTTGTCGTTCTTCACCGAACCGGTGTGGTCCTGAATGGCCACCACCTTGGCGCCGGCCTGGGCCAGCAGTTCGGCGGCGACGCCACCCACGTTGCGGAAGCCCTGCACGATGACGCGTGCGCCATCCAGTGCCAGACCCATGTTGCGTGCAGCCTCACGGGTGGTGAGGAACACGCCGCGGCCTGTGGCCTTGACGCGGCCCAGCGAGCCGCCCAGTTCGATCGGCTTGCCGGTGACGACACCGGTAACGGTGGCACCCTGGTTGGCCGAATAGGTGTCCATCATCCAGGCCATGATCTGGCCGTTGGTGTTCACGTCCGGTGCCGGGATGTCCTTGGTCGGCCCGATGATCACGCCGATCTCGCTGGTGTAGCGCCGGGTGAGCTTTTCCAGCTCATTGGGCGACAGCTTCTTCGGATCGACCCGGATGCCGCCCTTGGCACCGCCGTAGGGGATGTTGACGGCCGCGTTCTTGATCGTCATCCATGCCGAGAGCGCCATCACCTCTTCCAGCGTCACGTCCGGGTGATAACGCACGCCGCCCTTGCCGGGCCCGCGCGAGACGTTGTGCTGCACGCGGTATCCCTCGAAATGGGCCACCGTGCCGTTGTCCAGCTCGATCGGCACATCGACGATCAGGGCGCGCTTGGGCTTTTTCAGCGTCTCGACCCACTTGGCCAGCGGGCCAAGGTGAGGCGTGACCTGGTCCACCTGCGCCAGATAGGTATCCCAGGGGCTGCCGGGTTGCGGCTTGAGATACGACAGGTTAGACATGGATGATGTCTCCTTAGGGTTGAAAAATCGGAATCAGAATCGAATAGCTCTGATACTACCCCCGTCCGGGAAATCAGGCATCCCATGTGCTCTTTCACGACACGGCTGCGCCCCGGCCTCCGGCGCACCGCAGAAAAGCCCTGCATGACAGGGCAGGGAACCCCTTCAGGCTTTCCTATAATCACCCCCTGGAACACGCCTCCGCACGGGGCAACCCGCCTTGCCGCCGGCCTGTTCATTCCCGACGCAGACCCCCGATCCGGACCTTCATGGCCATGAGCACCCCGACCTATCCAACGCTGCCCGGTGGGCATGCACTGAGCCCCTTCCGTGCCCAGGCACTGCTGCAGAAACTGCAGGCCATCGACGATGCCATCGAGACCCTCGATGCCGAATGGTTCTACCCGCTGGAGGTCTCGGCCCCGGGGCCGGATGGCGCCCTGGCCGGCGAGCGGCTGGCCCGCCTGCAGCTGCTGGTGGACGAGCACCCGCTGCCCGATGCCCCCGACGGCAAGCATCAGCGCTCCCTCTGGGTCACGGCCCGTCAGGGCACGCTCTCGCCCTGGTCGTCCAAGGCCATCGACATCCTGCACCATGCCGGCTTTGCCGACGTGACGCGCATCGAGCGCGGCATCCGCTGGAAGCTGGGCTTTCGGCACGGCCTGCTGGGCGGCAGCAAGGCCCAGGACTATCCCGAGGCGAAGCTGGCCCTGCTGGCCGCCTGCCTGCATGACCCGATGACCGAGAGCTGGTTCACCACCGCACCGGATCCGGCCCGGCTCTTTGCCCCCCATGCCCCTGTCCCCCTGGCCAACGTGCCGCTGGGCGACGATGCCGCTGCCGCCCTGCGCGCAGCCAACACCCGGCTGGGCCTGGCACTATCGGCCGACGAGATCGACTACCTGGCCCGCGTCTATGGCGAGCTGGGACGCGACCCCACCGATGTCGAGCTGATGATGTTCGCGCAGGCCAACTCCGAGCACTGCCGCCACAAGATCTTCAACGCCGACTTCATCATCGACGGCCAGCCGCAGGAACGCTCGCTCTTCGGCATGATCCGCGAGACCCACAAGGCCCACCCGCAGGGCACGGTGGTGGCCTATTCCGACAACGCCGCCATCCTGGAAGGCGGCACGCTGGCCGCCTGGAACGTGGACCCGGCCACCGGCCGCTATCGCTGGTCCGAAGAGCCGGTGCATCGCCTGCTGAAGGTCGAGACCCACAACCACCCCACGGCCATTGCCCCCCACCCGGGCGCAGCCACCGGCAGTGGCGGCGAGATCCGTGACGAAGGCGCCACCGGCCGGGGTGGCACGCCGCGCTATGGCCTCACCGGCTTCACCGTCTCCAACCTGCGCATTCCCGGCTGGGAACACCCCTGGGAAGCCGCCAACGGCCGGCCGCCCACCCTGGCCACCCCGCTGTCCATCATGATCGAGGGCCCGCTGGGCGGGGCCGCCTTCAACAACGAATTCGGCCGCCCGAACCTGCTGGGCTACTTCCGCACCTTCGAGACCCCGCTCTCGCAGGCTGCGGCCGACGGCCCGCACACCGGCTGGGGCTACCACAAGCCCATCATGATCGCCGGCGGCGTGGGCTCGGTGGATGCCCGCCACCAGCACAAGCTGCCGCTGCCGGCCGGCACGCTGCTCGTGCAGCTGGGCGGCCCGGGCATGCGCATCGGCCTGGGCGGCGGTGCCGCCTCCAGCATGGGCGTGGGCAGCAATGCCGCCGAGCTGGACTTCGCCTCGGTGCAGCGCGCCAACCCCGAGATGGAGCGCCGCGTGCAGGAAGTGATCAACGCCTGCCGCGCCATGGGCGACAACAACCCCATCCTCTCCATCCACGACGTGGGCGCGGGCGGCCTGTCCAACGCCTTCCCCGAACTGGCCCATGACGCCGACAAGGGCGCGGACTTCGACCTGAGCCGCATCCCCGTGGCCGAAAGCGGCATGTCGCCGGCCGAGATCTGGTGCAACGAATCGCAGGAACGCTACGTGCTGGGCATCGCGCCCGAGCGGCTGCCCGAGCTGGAAGCCCTGTGCACCCGCGAGCGCTGCCCGATGGCCGTGGTGGGTACCGTCACCGATGCCGAGCACCTGAAGCTGGCTGCCCCGGGCGAGCCGCCCGCCGTCGACATCGACATGAGCGTGCTGTTCGGCAAGTCGCCCAAGCTGCGCCGCGAGGGCGCCACGCCCGCCCGCACCGAACTGCCGGGCATGGACCTGAGCGAGCTGAACCTGGACACCCTGGCCACGCAGATCCTGCAGCTGCCGGCCGTGGCCAGCAAGAGCTTTCTCATCACCATCGCCGACCGCACCGTGGGCGGCCTGTCGGTGCGCGACCCGATGGTGGGCCCGTGGCAGGTACCCGTGGCCGACTGCGCCGTGGGCCTGCTGGACTACCGCAACCACCACGGCGACGCGCTCTCCATGGGCGAACGTTCGCCCGTGGCCGTGCAGGACTCGGCCGCGGCATCGCGCCTGGCCATCGCCGAATCCCTGACCAACCTGCTGTCGGCCGTGCCGGACGACCTGGGCCAGACCAAGCTGTCGGCCAACTGGATGGCCGATGCCGGCAGCGCCGGGCAGGACGCCGCCCTCTACGCCGCCGTGGAAGCCGCCAGCCGCCTGTGCATCGAGCTGGGCATCAGCATCCCGGTGGGCAAGGATTCGCTCTCCATGCGCGCCCGCTGGAAAGGTGACGACGGACAGCGCGTGGAAGTCGGCTCGCCGGTGTCGCTGATTGTCACCGCCCACGCCCCGGTCAGCGACGTGCGCCGGGCGCTCACGCCCGAGATCAGCGCCGAGATGCAGACCAGCTTCATCCTGGTGGACCTGGGCGCCGGCAAGCAGCGCCTGGGCGGCTCGGCCCTGGCCCAGATCACCGGCCGGGACGGCGACCCCGTTCCCGACCTGGACGACCCGCAACTGCTCGTGAAGCTCTGGCAGGCCGTGCGCGAGGCCCAGGCCGAAGGGCTGCTGCTGGCCTACCACGACCGTTCCGACGGCGGACTCTTTGCCACCGCCTGCGAGATGGCGTTTGCCGGCCACTGCGGCGTGTCGCTGCAGCTGGACATGCTCACCATCGACCCCTTCACGGCCGATGCGGGCGACTACAAGATCCGCACCGAGCAGGTGACCGAGCTTCGCCAGGCACGCGTGCTGCGCGCACTCTTCAACGAGGAGCCGGGCGTCGTGCTGCAGACCACCCGCGCCAACCGCGACCGCCTGCTGGGCCTGCTGCGCGCCCACGGCCTGTCGGTGCATTCCCACGTCATCGGCACGCCCAACGACCAGGACACCATCGAGGTCCACAACGACGGCAAGTGCCTGTTCAGCCTGCCGCGCACCACGCTGCAGCAGGCCTGGGCCGAGACCAGCCACCGCATCGCCAGCCTGCGCGACGACCCGGCCTGCACGGCCGAGGCCTTCGCCCTGGAAGGTGCCGCCCAGGATGAGCCGCCCCACCTGTCGGTGCGCCTGTCCGCCACCTCCATCCAGGCTTGGCGCAACATGCCGGCCGCGCCTGCCGTCGCGGGCCAGCGCCCCCGCGTCGCCATCCTGCGCGAGCAGGGCGTCAACAGCCAACGCGAAATGGCGGCCGCCTTCGACCTGGCCGGCTTCGAGGCCTACGACGTGCACATGAGCGACCTGATTGCCGGTCGCCACGACCTGGCGCAGTTCCAGGCGCTGGTGGCCTGCGGCGGCTTCTCGTATGGCGACGTGCTGGGCGCCGGTGCCGGCTGGGCCCGCACCATCCTGTTCAACCCGCAGCTCTCCGACGCCTTCGGCGCCTTCTTTGCCCGGCCTGACACGCTCACCCTGGGCGTGTGCAACGGCTGCCAGATGCTCTCGCACCTGAAGGGCCTGATCCCCGGCGCCGAGGGCTGGCCGCGCTTCGTGCGCAACCGCTCCGAGCAGTACGAAGGGCGCTTTGCCAGCGTGGAGATCCTGTCCTCGCCGTCGCTGTGGCTGAGCGGCATGGCCGGCGACCGGCTCCCCATCGTCGTCTCGCACGGCGAAGGGCGGGCGGACTTCTCCGACGTGAAGGCACAGGGCGCCGACGGCACGCTGTCGGCCGAGGCACTGACGGCCCGCATCGCCGCCGCCAACCCGGCGCTGCAGTACATCGATGGCCGGGGCAACGCCACCGAGACCTACCCGCTCAACCCCAACGGCTCGCCACGGGGCGTGACCGGCTTTGCCAGCGCCGACGGCCGCGCCACCATCATGATGCCGCACCCCGAGCGCGTCTTCCGCCTGGCCCAGTGGTCCTGGAAACCGCGTGCGCTGCAGGAATCCGGTCTGGACCACTCGCCCTGGATGCGCCTCTGGCACAACGCGCGCCGGCAGTTCCAGTAAGGCCATGAGGCTGCGGGCCAGAGCCGCCGCGCTGCTGCTGACGTTGCTGGGCCTCTGGCCGGCAGCGGCGGCAGCCAGCGGCGGAACCGCAGCCCTGGCGCCTTCGGATCAAGGCGACGAGGGCACCCTGCGGGCCGGCCAGGACATGGCCCTGAGCCACACGCTGAACGGCCGGCCCCTGGATGGCGCGCTGCGCCAGAAGCTGGGCCACTGCACCGGCCAGACCCCGCCATCCGCCCGCTGCCTGGACGCCATCCGGGCCGCCGGCCTGCACGTGCGCGGCGACCTGGGCTACCTGTTCCATGACCCCGCCCAGCCACTGCGACAGGACCTGGGCCATGGCGTGACCCTGGAGGTTCCGGCCGGCGCACTCGAAGCCCCTACCGTCTTCATCGTTGGCATCCATCCTGGCATCGACCGCTATCCGCTCGTCAACATCGCCCCCATCCTGTCGCTGAAGAAGGCAGCCACGCTCACACTGCAGCCGCAGGACGAGAGACGCTACCAGCGGTGGATGCCCGATCCGCCCGGCAACGGGGCACCCGCCGGCCCCCGGACACTTCAGCTGGCCCGCACCGGCGTCATCATCGACGGCCAGCTGCGCGAGAGCGACGACACACAGGCCGTCAGCGGCCTTGTCCAGCGCATCCTCGGCCAATCCCGTTCCCTCGATCCGTGCCTGCACAGCCTGACCGACCCCGAGACGGCACGAAAGATTTCGGAACAGGCCCGCCAGGGCATCTCGCTGCCCCAGGGCTGCCGCTTCGTGCCGCCCTACGTCCACATTGCCGTCACCGAAGGCAGCCAGACCGCCCCCATGCAGACCGAGCTGGTCTTTCAGGCGACCCCCGAGCAACTGCAGCTGTTCCGGCTGGACACGGTGAAGGGATTCACCGTCCTGATCAATGGCTTTCTCTGGCATGGCGACCCGGGCACCGACACGGGGCAGGGTGGCTGGGCCATGGGCTATGCCCGCGGGCTGGACGTGGGCAGCGGACTTGGACGGCTGACCATCGGCGACAACACCTGGCACCTGCGCACGCCCGAACGGCTGCAACAGGCGCAGCAGCGCACGGGCCATGGCACGGAAGCGCCCCCGCCAGCCTCCGGCACCGGTCGCAAGCGCGTCGTCCGCTTCGCCGCCGACCAGCGCCAGTCGTCCTGGGACACCAGAACGGATCCCCAAGCCCGCTGGCCCGACAACCCGGTCGTGCTCAGCTCCTCCACCTCCATCGTGCGCGACGGCCAGTGCGCCCAGGACGCCCTGACCACCCGCTGGTCCGCCTTCGGCACCGACGGCAAGGGCAGAAGCGTCTTCATCTCCTCCACCTCACTGGGCCAGACCCACGTCGACGAGCTGTGCCGCGTCTTCCTGGCGCTGGGCATTCCCAACGCCATCCGCCTGGACGGTGGCCCCAGCGCTACCATGACCATCGAGGGTCGCCTCCTCAACCCGCTGGTCTCGCTGTCTCACCTGATGGCCTTCGGCCCGGCTCGGTATGTCATCGATGGGGTGGGGGCGAGGGCCATGAACGCTGAAAGGGGGAAAGAACGATGAATCTTCGCTTCCATCTGATTGCTCGCTGCCATCGCGTGCTTCTGTCGATGGCTGCACTGGCTTGCACCCTGCCCATGACCATGCCCGGCATGGCCGACGACACGACGGCCCCCGAAGAGGCCCCGCTCGGACACGATCCACTGGTCTCTCTCATGCAGGAACTTCGTGCCCAGGTGCTCAATGAAGCCAATGACCCACGATCGGCCATCAACAATTGTCCCGGCGCCCGAAAAAGACTGGGCCTGCCCTTCGATCCTCAGGCCCGTCTTCCCACTCCCGGAGACTGCGAGGAGATGGAGCGGCATCTGCTCACGGCCAAGGTACCGCTCCAGGTCCGGGCCATCAGCCACGATGGCAAGCCCGTGGACATTACCTCACTGGCGCAGATAGAGGTCTGCGATGACACCAAATGCCACGCCATCCA
>ERZ772972.518-NODE-518-length-14110-cov-2.840982_pt1 | contig 14110 bp, 12 predicted proteins | sample MGYA00580673_ERZ772972 | MGnify/ENA primary metagenome ERZ772972 (study PRJEB29015, sample SAMEA2738051) | human oral metagenome | biome: human oral; feature: human-associated habitat; material: saliva | place: China | collected 2229 ... | reverse complement strand
AAGCCCGAGGAGTTCCCGCACGTGGGTACCACCTACCGGCTGACCGAGCACTTCCACTACTGGACCAAGCACGCGCTCATCAATGCTTCCCTGCAGCCCGAGCAGTTCGTGGAGATCGGCGAGGCGCTGGCCCAGGAGCTGGGCATCAAGGCGGGTGACAAGGTGAAGGTGTCCTCCAAGCGCGGCTTCATCAAGGCCGTGGCGGTGGTCACCAAGCGCATCCGGCCGCTCAAGATCGACGGCAAGACGATCCACCACGTGGGCATTCCCATCCACTGGGGGTTCAAGGGCATGACGCGGCCGGGCTTCCTGGCCAACACGCTGACGCCGTTTGTGGGTGATGGCAACAGCTTCACGCCTGAGTTCAAGTCCTTCCTCGTGAAGGTCGAGAAGATCTGAGGAGCTGAAACATGTCGATGCAATCACTCGATATCAAACGCCTGTCAGCCACCACCACCACGCCACCCCAGGTGCGTGAACCGCGTTCCGGCGAGATCGCCAAGCTCATCGATGTCTCCAAGTGCATCGGGTGCAAGGCGTGTCAGTCGGCCTGCATGGAGTGGAACGATCTCCGGCCCGACATCGTGGAAACACCGTTCGGGCCGGAGGTGGTCAGCACCACCAACGGCACGTACAACAACCCCACCGACCTGAACGGCAACACCTGGACGGTGATGCGGTTCACCGAGTACGAGAACGAGGCCACCGGCAACCTGGAGTGGCTGATCCGCAAGGACGGCTGCATGCACTGTGCCGAGCCGGGCTGCCTGAAGGCCTGCCCGTCGCCGGGCGCCATCGTTCAGTACACCAACGGCATCGTGGACTTCCACCAAGAAAACTGCATTGGCTGCGGCTATTGCATTGCAGGCTGCCCGTTCAACATCCCGCGCATCTCCAAGAAGGACAACAAGGCCTACAAGTGCACGATGTGTTCCGACCGGGTGGCGGTGGGTCTGGAGCCGGCGTGCGTCAAGACCTGCCCCACGGGTGCTATCGTCTTCGGGACCAAGGAGGCCATGAAGGACCACGCCGAGACCCGCATCGCGGATCTGAAGCGGCGCGGTTTCGAGAATGCCGGCCTGTATGATCCGGAAGGGGTGGGCGGCACGCACGTCATGTACGTGCTGCACCACGCCGACAAGCCGTCCATCTACGCCAACCTGCCTGAGAAGCCCCAGATCAGCCCGATGGTGACGGTCTGGAAGGGCGTGGCCAAGCCGCTGGCCATGGTGGCCATGGGCGCGGCCATGCTCGGCAGCCTGTTCCACTTCATCACCAAGGGCCCCAACTCGGTGTCCAAGGAGCTGGAGGACGAAATGGATGCCGAGGACCGCGAGCTGGCCCGTCAGGCAGCGGCTGCCAAGCAGCAGCAGGCATCGTCCGGTGCCCAACCAGGCAAGGAGGTCTGATCCATGCAACGCAACCCACGCGACATCGTTCGCTACACCGCTTCCGAGCGGGTCAACCACTGGATCGTCGGCTTTTTCTTCATCGCGCTGGTGCTCACGGGGCTGGCGATGTTCCATCCGGCCTTCTTCCCGCTCACCCAGCTCTTTGGTGGCGGCCCGTGGACGCGGATCCTGCATCCGTACTTCGGTGTCGGCATGGCCTTCTTCTTCATCATCATGGCGGCACGCTTCTGGAAGCTCAACTACATCCAGAAGCGTGACATCGAGTGGCTGAAGGACATCCAGAAGATGGTCGACGGCAATGACCATGACATGCCGGAGCAGGGCAAGTACAACGGGGGCCAGAAGGTGCTGTTCTGGGGCCTGGTGGTGTGCATGCTGGCGCTGGTCGTCAGCGGCACGATGATCTGGCGTGCCTGGGTGGATCTGCCCGTCTTCTGGGAGCGGGTGGGCGTGCTGGTGCATGCCACGGCCGCCTTCTGCATGATCATGCTGATCATCATGCACGTCTATGCCGCCATCTGGACCAGCGGCACCATCCGCGCCATGTTCTACGGTACCGTCACCCGCGCGTGGGCCAAGCAGCACCACCGCGCCTGGTACCGCAAGATGACGGGCGACAACCGCTGAGGCTGGCTGGCCGCGCAGCATTGTTCTGCGTCGGCCAAAGCGGCTATGATCCCTGCAGCGTGCCGTGAACACCGGGGCCGCCCATGCAGGCGCCCGCGTGTCCACGGCACGCCACGCATTCAAACCAGGGAAATTCATGTCGCAGCGCATTCTCCAGCCGGGTGAGATCGAAGCCCTCGATCGCACCGCCTTTCCTCGCATCATCCTCCCCCAGCCAGCCACGCGACTGCGTGAGCGCGCAGCACGCCTGCGCCACCTGGCCGAAGGCAGCCCCATGGGCCCCTTCCTGCGCTATCTGGCCCGACTGGTCGACGCCCAGCATGCCGCGCTGGATGCCGTGCCCGACATGCCCCAGCCTGACGCAGAGCGGCTTGACCGCGCCCAGCGCCACGCCATGCCGCTGTGGCAACTGCCGGCCGACATCGATCCTGCCTGGAAGCCGGTCATGCGCGCCATCGTCCAGCATCTGCAGCAGGGCCCGGGCGCCGAAGAAGCCAATGACGTGGAGCGTCAGGTGCTGGCCGAGCTTCAGAACTTGGACGACGCGGCACTGGGCCATCTGCTGGCCAGCCTGTGGAGCAACGAGCATCTGAACGACAGCCAGCGCGTGCGCGCCCCGGTGGTGATGGCAGCCGTGCAGGTCGTCATGATGAGCCGTGCCTCGCGGCTGGACCTCAAGACCCTGCCTTTCGTCGATCCCCCCACCATCTGCCCCGTGTGCAGCAGCTCGCCGCTGGCCAGCGTCGTGCACATCGGCGGTCAGGAAGAAGGCCTTCGCTACCTGCATTGCTCCATCTGCGAGACGGAGTGGCACATGGTGCGCGTCAAGTGCAGCAACTGCGCCTCCACCGAAGGCATCAGCTATCGCCGGCTTGAATCCGTGGATACCCCGCTGATGTCACGCGAGGATCTGGTGAAGAACCCGATGGTCGGTGCACAGCGCGCTGCCGTGCCCTGCATGGCCGAGCTTTGCAGCAAGTGCGGCTGCTACAGCAAGATCTTCGACATGAGAAAGGATCCCACCATCGAGGTGCTGGCCGACGACCTGGGGACCCTGATGCTGGACATGATGATGGGCCAGGACGGGCATCCGCGTGCCGGGGCCCATCCCTTCCTCTTCCCCGAAGATGAGGCCGGCGACGGCGGAAGCGGGGCAGGGCAGACGGGCACGCCATCGGTCCAGCCCGATCAGGACGGCCACAGGACCACCCACTGATGGCCGGGCGCGACACTCCGGCTGGCCACGTGGCTTCCGACGGGGCAGCTCAGGCGCCCGCCGGCAAGGGCCCTGGTCAGGGCGGGCAGCCGACCCTGCCTTCGGTGGATGCGCTGCTGCGCCTGCCGGGCATGCAGCCCCTGCTGGACGAATACGGCCACACCCGCACCGTGGCCGTCATCCGCGACCTGCTGGCCGAGGCGCGCAACGCCTGGCGCGGACAGGACGCAGGTGGACAGGACACAGCAAAAGCCGGGGACGCATCGGCCGGCCGTGTGCAGCCATCCATGGCCGGTGGCGATCTTCTCGCCACCGACGAGGCCTGGACGGCCCGGGTGGAAGAGACCCTGCGCCGTCAGCTGGCCCCGCGCCTGCGCGAGGTCTTCAACCTCACGGGCACCGTGCTGCACACCAACCTGGGGCGTGCGCTGCTGCCGGATGAAGTGGCCCAGGCCGTGGCCCGGGCCATGACCACGCCCGCCAACCTGGAATTCGACCTGGACAGCGGCGGACGTGGCGACCGTGACGACCTGGTGAGCGGCTGGCTGCGCGAACTGACCGGGGCCGAAGACGCCACCATCGTCAACAACAATGCCGCTGGCGTGCTGCTGATGCTCAACAGCCTGGCACGTGGCAAGCAGGTGGTGGTCTCGCGGGGCGAGCTGGTCGAGATCGGCGGCGCCTTCCGCATTCCGGACATCATGTCGCGCGCCGGCGCCAAACTGGTGGAGGTGGGCACCACCAACCGCACCCATCCGGCCGACTACGCCGGCGCCATCACCCCGCGAACCGCCATGCTCATGAAGGTCCACACCAGCAACTATGCGGTGCAGGGCTTCACCCGCAGCGTGTCCGAGGTCGAGGTGGCCCGCATCGCGCACGAGGCCGGCCTGCCCATGGCCGTGGACCTGGGCAGCGGCACTCTGGTGGACCTGTCCCGCTGGGGGCTGCCGCGTGAGATCACCGTGCAGGAGACCGTGGCCGCCGGTGCCGATCTGGTGAGCTTCAGCGGTGACAAGCTGCTGGGCGGCCCGCAGGCCGGCTTCATCGTCGGTCACCGGGATCTCATTGCCCGTCTGAAGAAGAACCCGCTCAAGCGCGCGCTGCGCGTGGGCAAGATCACCCTGGCGGCCATCGAGGCGCTGCTGCGCCTGTACATGGTGCCCGAGCGCCTGCCCGAACGGCTGACCACGCTGCGGCTCTTCATCCGCCCGCAGGCCGACATCCGCCGTCAGGCCGAGCGCCTGCTGCCCGGCATGCAGGCTGCGCTGGCGCCTGCCTGGACCGTCACTGTCGAGCCCATGTTCAGCCAGATTGGCAGCGGCGCGCTGCCGGTGGATTCACTGCCCAGCTGCGGCATGGTCATCCGCTGTGCTGACGGCAAGCGGGCTGGCCGCCGCCTGAAGGCACTGGCAGCTCGGCTGCGGGAACTGCCACGCCCCGTCATCGGCCGCGTGGCCGACGACGCCCTGTGGCTGGACCTGCGCTGCCTGGACGAGGCCGACGAAGGCGCGTTTGCACAGCAATGGCAGCAGCTGGAGAACACGCCATGATGATCGGGACCGCCGGGCACATCGACCACGGCAAGACCTCGCTGGTCCGGGCACTGACCGGCACCGACACCGACCGCCTGCCCGAAGAGAAGAAGCGCGGCATGAGCATCGAGCTGGGCTATGCCTTCCTGGCGCCCAGCGATGACGGAGAGAAGGGCGCTGAAGCACCCCGCGAACCCATCGCCTTCATCGACGTGCCCGGCCACGAGAAGCTGCTGCACACGATGATCTCCGGCGCCACCGGCATCGACTTCGCCCTGCTGCTGGTGGCAGCCGACGACGGCGTGATGCCGCAGACTCGCGAGCACCTGGCCGTCCTGTCGCTGCTGGGCATCGACCGCGGCGTGGTGGCCATCACCAAGATCGACCGGGTGGATGAAGCCCGCGTGCAGGAGGTGACCCAGCAGGTGACAGCGCTGCTGGCCGACACGCCCCTGGCCCACGCACCCATCATCCCCGTTTCGGCCACCCGCGGTGACGGCGTGGCCGAATTGCGCCAGCTGCTGCGCGCCGAGGCGGCGCGGCTGGATGCGGCCCACGGTGCGGACGGGGCCGCAGATCCCCATGGTTCCGACAGCCCCGTTCGGGCCGCGGCGGCCACAGAACCTGCCGAAACCACCGCAGACACCACCGTAGACACCACCGCCGAAACCACCGCAGCACTTCCGGCCCATGCAGGCTTCCGGCTGGCCATCGACCGCGTGTTCAGCCTGGACGGCGTGGGCACCGTGGCCACCGGCACCGTGCATGCCGGTCGCGTGCAGGTGGGCGACGTGCTGCAGCAGCTGCCCGATGGCCCGAAAGAGCTGCGCGTGCGCTCGTTGCACGCCCAGAACCGCAGTACCGACAGTGCTCACGCCGGTCAGCGCTGCGCCATCAATCTGGCCGGCATCGAGCGCGACCAGCTGCAGCGGGGCCACTGGCTGGCCCAGCCTGGCATCGCCTCGGTCTCTGACCGGCTGGATGTGGAACTGCACCTGTGGCATGCCGAACCCCGGGCGATCCGCAGCGGCACCCGCGTGCATGTCCACCTGGGCACCACCGCCAGCCCGGCCGCCGTGGCCGTGCTGGACGCTGACACCCTGGCTCCGGGCGGCACGGGTCTGGCGCAGCTGGTGCTGCCGCAACCCCTGGCCGCCTGGCATGGCGACCGGCTGATCCTGCGTGATGCCGCCGGCCAGCGCATCATCGGTGGTGGCCGCGTGCTGGATTCTCGCGCGCCGGTACGCTACCGCCGTACCCCGCAGCGCCTGCAGCTGCTGCAGGCCCTGCAACGCCCCGCGCTGCGCGACCGCCTGGCGGGCCTGCTGGAGACCTGCGAACATGGCGTGGACTTGCGCCAGTGGCAGCAGGTCTTTGGCTTGGCCAGCGTGGCAGCCTTCGATGCCAGCCTGCAGACCCTGCCGCATCGCCGCCTGGCCGGTGACTTCATCATCGGCGAGCCCGCCTGGCAGCACCTGCGCCGGACCGTGCTGGACACCCTGGCCGCCTACCACCAGAACGCCACCGACGAGATCGGCCCCGACGCCGCCCGCCTGCGCCGCCTGGCCCGCCTGCGCATGGACGACGCACACTGGCGTCTGCTGCTGGATGCCCTGGTGAAGGAAGGCAGCGTGGCCCAGAGTGGCGCCTTCGTCCACCTGCCCGAACACGGCAGCCAGCTGGCCGCTCGTGACGAAACCCTGCTGCAGCGCCTGACCCCCCACCTGATGGAAGCCGGCGCCCAGGGCGCCTGGGTGCGTGACCTGGCCGAGCACATTGGTGAGCCTGCCGCCAACCTGCGCCCCGCCATGGCTCGCCTGGCCCGCAGCGGCCATCTCTACCAGGTGGTGAAGGACCTGTATCTGGATGCTGCCACCGCTGCCCGGCTGGCCGCACTGGTGCGGCAGCTGGCGCTGGCGGACAAAGAGCCTGCGGAATCGGATCGGGCCGAGGTTCAACAGGCCAGCGAGCAGCCCGCTGAAGCTACCTCCGGTGCGGAACCGGGCCGCCGCTACGCGCGTGCCGCCCTGAAACCGACAGGGCAGGGAGGCAACGCCCTTCCCATTCTGAAGGTCGCGGAATTCCGCGACGCCAGCGGCCTGGGCCGCAAGCGCGCCGTGCAGATGCTGGAGTTCTTCGACCGCATCGGCTTGTGCCGCCGTGTGGGGGATACGCACGTGCTGCGGCTGGAAAGCGAGGTGTTCAAGGGATCCCCCTGAATAAGTCCTGCATCCGTTACGGGGATGCGACGGCCGCGGGGACTTGTTCAGAGGATCCCCAGTCGTTTCGTGCCACAATCACCGTCTTTGCACCACCGGAGGGAACACGATCCCGGTGGGTCGGCCGGGCTTCAAACCCGGTGGGTGGCGCCATGCGTCGCCGGGTGGGTTCGACTCCCATTTCCCTCCGCCACCGAGCAAGCACATGGCAAACCATCGCGGTCCGGTGGGCGTCGAGGCCATCGGTGATTTCGATACCCTCGTCGACGCCCGTTCCCCCTCCGAATACGCCCTCGACCACCTGCCCGGCGCTGTCAACCATCCCGTCCTGAATGACGAGGAACGCGCCCTGGTTGGCACCATTTACAAGCAGAAGAGCGCCTTCGAGGCACGCCGCATCGGCGGCGGTCTGGTGGCCGCCAACCTGGGGCGCCACTGGGCAGAAGCCTTTGCCGACAAGCCCGAAAGCTGGCGCCCCCTGGTGTACTGCTGGCGCGGTGGCCTGCGTAGCGGCTCCATGGTCACCTGGATGCGCATGACCGGCTGGGACGCCCAGCAGCTCAAGGGCGGCTACAAGGCCTTCCGCCGCCACGTCGTCGAAAGCCTGCCCCCGCTCATCCACGGCCTGCGCCTGGTGGTGCTGTGCGGCCAGACCGGCACCGCCAAGACCCGCATCCTGCAGGCCATGGCCGCCCAAGGGGCCCAGGTGCTGGACCTCGAAGGCATGGCCCGCCACAAGGGCTCCATGCTGGGCGCCTGGCCCGGCCAGCCCCAGCCGCCCCAGAAACAGTTCGAGACCCAGCTCTACACCGCGCTGCAGCGTCTGGATCCCTCCCGCCCCGTCTACACCGAAAGCGAAAGCGCCCGCATCGGCAGCATCAGCCTGCCGCTGGACATGGTGGCCCACCTGCGCGCCAGCACCGATCTGGTGGAGATCAACGCCAGCCTCGAATCCCGCCTGGACTTCCTGCTGCGCGACTACGCCTACCTGGGCGACGACCCCGCCGCCTTTGCCGACCTGTTGGGCCGCTTCAAGCAGCTGCAGGGCAACGAGACCATCACCCGCTGGCAGGCCTGGGCCCACGAAGGCAACCTGCCCGACCTGTTTGCCGAGCTGATGAGCCGCCACTACGACCCACAATACAGCCGTTCGCTGGGCCGCAACTTTAGCCACTGGGACAAGCGCCATACCGTACAGGCCGACGACCTGTCGGACGCGGGAATCGCCAGGCTGGCCGAGACGGTGCGGGGTTTGTTTGAGGGGTGAGCTGACTGAGCGGCCGCCTGGCCTTCACTCAGCGAAGGTAGGGCGGCATGTCGAGCCCGTTCTGTTCCGTGTATTCCCGGACCTCTTCCATGATTTCCGGGTCATCTGGCTGCTCCGTGCCGAAGATCGGAATGCCATGGGTGTGCAGAAATATCGCCATCTCACAAAAACTCTTGCCCGCCATGCGGGCGGCCCGGGATAGCGGGATTGTCCTGTTGTAGAAAAGGCACATGATCTCGGCCATTTCAGGGCTGACGTCCGCGCGACTGTAGTCCGGTTTGATGATCATGGTGACTCCCCCGCGATGGTGAAGCATGGGCTTCCTGCCTGATGGGGGTTGGCGCTGCTTTTTCGGCTGAGACATATGATTCCTGCGGTTAGAGGCCGCGCGGCTGGGTGTCCTGTTTTGTACAATATGTACAATTCTAGCCTGAAGAGGAACCCCCATGCGCACCATCACTGCCAGCAAGGCCCGCCAGGGCTTTGCAGAGCTTCTGGAATCCGTCGATCAGGGGCCAGTGGTCATAGAGCGCCAGCGCAGGGGCGTGGCCGTGGTGATGTCGGTGGCTGAATACTGGCGGCTGCGACAGCTCGACAGTGCGGCACAGGCATGGGCGCCTGCTCAGCCTGAAGCACAGGGCACAAGCCCCGCCGGGCGCCTGGACGAGGGCGCAGGTGCTGGCTACAGGGTGTCGGAAAAGGCCGCTGCCGGTACGCCCGTGCAACGGGAAGGCAGAAGGCGCCAGATGGGAACCCTGAAGGGACAGCTGACCATCCCCGAGGACTTCGATCGCTGGCTGGAAGACGAGATCCAGGCGCTGTTTGCCGGCGAGGAGTCGTCCGACGCCGAGCTTCTGCGTGCTGCAGGGAAGGCGAAATGAAAGCGCTCTGCGACACGCATGTCCTGCTGTGGTACCTGGAAGGCAGGCAGGAGATGTTCTCTCCCAGGATCCAGGCCTTTCTGATGGACGAGCGCAATACCCTGTGCTTCAGCGATGCCAGCATCTGGGAACTGGCCATCAAGGCCAGCCTGCGGAAGGACGTCTTCCCGCATGATCCACAGCGAATCGTGGATGAGCTGCTGGATCAGGGCTTTGAAGAGACGCGCATTCGCCTGCGGCACATCGTGGCTGTCCAGCGGTTGCCGCTGCTGCATCGGGATCCGTTTGACCGTCTGCTGATGATGCAGGCAGAAGTCGATCGGATGCTCTTTCTGTCAGCTGACAGTCAGATCATGCAGTACCAGAAAGATTACGTTGTCGATGTTCGGGCGTGATTCGTGTTCAGCCGTCATGATGCAAGGTGTCGGTCAGATCACGCTTGCTCTCCTCGTACAGAAATCCGCCCTCGTTCATCCACAGGTCAGGCCTTACACAGACTGCTGTGCCTTTCCAGCAGCACATCAGTAGCCCGCTTCAGCGTGCACTGACAGGAGCGTTCCTGCTGGCCTCAATGAACCGCATCACCTCATCGCCCAACCCACTACGCAGGCAATCCAGCCGCAGGTCCACGGGCAGCGAGCGCAGCCAGGTGAGCTGGCGCTTGGCCAGCTGGCGGGTGGCGGCCACACCGGCCTCGAAGAGGGTGTCGGGTGTGCGTTCGCCATCCAGCATCTGCCACACCTGACGGTAGCCGACGGTGCGCATGGCGGGCAGTTCGGCGTGCAGCTCGGGGCGGGCGTGCAGGCGCTTCACTTCGTCGATGAAGCCGTGCTCCAGCATCTGCGCAAAGCGCTGGGCAATGCGGGCGTGCAGCTGGCTTCGATCGCTCGGCTCCAGGCTGACGATGCGGATGTCGGGATGGGCCTTGGGTTTCTGGCCGGCGGCGTGCAGGGTGGACAGGGGCTGACCGGTGATCTCGATGATTTCCAGCGCGCGCTGGATGCGCTGGGCGTCAGTGGCGTGCAGGCGCTGGGCGGTGATCGGATCCAGCGTGGCCAGACGCTGGTGCAGGTACGGCCAGCCGTGCTCGGCCGCTTCGGCATCCAGCCGGGCGCGGATGTCGGGGCGGGCGCCGGGCAGGTCGTCCATGGGATGCAGCAGCGTGCGCGCATACAGCATCGTGCCACCCACCAGCAGTGGCAGGCGGCCGCGTGCCTCGATCTCGTCGATAAGCCGCCAGGCATCGGTGGCAAATTCCGCAGCACTGTAGCTCTGCACCGGATCGCGGATGTCGATGAGGTGGTGAGGTGCCGAATTTCTTTCTTCGGCGGTGGGCTTGGCGGTGCCGATGTCCATGTCGCGGTACACCAGCGCAGAGTCCACGCTGATGATCTCCACCGGCAGGTGTCTTGCCAGTTCCAGCGCCAGCGCGGTCTTGCCGGAGGCAGTGGGGCCCAGCAGCATCAGGGCACGCATGCTCATTGCCCTCGCATGAACCAGCGGTCCAGCTCTTCCAGCGTCAGCCGGAACCACGTGGGGCGGCCGTGGTTGCAGAAATCCGCGTCGGGCGTGGCCTCCATGTCGCGCAGCAGGGCGTTCATCTCGGGCAGGGTCAGGGCGCGGTTGGCGCGTACCGAACCATGGCACGCCATGGTGGCCAGCAGGCGGTCCAGGCGCTTTTCCAGCGCGTTGTGCTGTGCGGGCGCCTGCCAGGCGGCCAGCACTTCGCGGGCCAGCTTTTCGGGGTTGGCGCGCGACAGCAGGGCAGGCACGCTGGTGACGGCGAGGGTGTCGGGGCCACGCACTTCCAGGTCGATGCCCAGGTCTCCCAGGGAGTCGGCGTCGTCGGTGACGGTGGCCACGTCCAGTTCGGTGGCCTGGAAGACGGCGGGAATCAGCAGCGGCTGCCGGGCGATCCGGTGGTCACGGTGGGCTTTCTTCAGGCGCTCCAGCACGATGCGCTCGTGTGCGGCGTGCATGTCCACGATGATCAAACCATCGGCCGTCTGCGACAGGATGTAGATGCCGTGCAGCTGGGCCAGGGCAAAGCCCATGCGGGGCGTGTGCGCCAGTGGGGGCGCGTCCGGCGCGGGGGCCGTGGATGCGGATGGCGCAGAGCCGGCGGTGATCGCCGTTCCCGTCGAGCCACCGGCCATCCCGTCTGTCATGGCGCTTGCCATGGTGCCTGCCGTGGTGCCTGCCGTGGTGCCTGCCGTGGTGCCTGCCGTGGTGGCAGCGGCGGGAGGCACGATGCCCGGCGCAGATCCCGTGGTCTCAGCCGCGGCGCCACCCGTCACGCTAGGCCAGCCGGGGCGTACCTCGGCGGCATGAGGGACAGGGGCTGCCAAGGGCTCATCTGCCGATGGTCCTTCCGCACGGCCAACTGGGGACGTGCCCGTGTCGTCCGAGGGGGCAGCACGCAGTTCCACCTGCTGCCAGTCGGGGGCAGGCTGGTGATGCGGCGCAGTGTTCAGGCTGTTGATGCCTTTGGTGCTGCCTGCCCGAGAGGGCTCCCATGGATCTGTGCTGACAGGACTGCGGGACTCGGTCTGCCCAAAGCCGCTGGTGCCAACTGCCACGTCCTGCACCGGCCTGCCATTCGGCGCCTGGAAGGCCAGACTGGCGCGATTGGCCGCCGCATCGTGCGTCGGGCCATGGTGGGGCGCGCGGGACCCTGCGGTGTCATGGGCCGGTGCATGGCGGGACAGGGGAAGGCTGCCAGCGCCAGGGCGCCCGCCTGGGGCAGCGGCGGGCTGGTGCCCCGGCAACGTGCGGACCGTGTGCCGGTCGGAGGTGTACCCGCTGACATCCGTGCCAGCGCCCATACCCGATCCGCCGGCCAGTTCGATGGTGCGGCTGGCGCCCTGATGCTGCTGGGGCAGGGTGGCGCCCAGCGCGTTCTCGATGGCATGAAAGACCAGGTGGCGCACGGCGCCGGGATCGCGGAAGCGCACCTCGGTCTTGGCAGGGTGGACGTTGGCGTCCACCAGTGTGGGGTCGATGGTCAGAAAGAGTGCAAAGACGGGGTAGCGCTCGCCGTGCAGGCGGTCGCGGAAGGCCTGGCGGATGGCCTGGGCCAGCATGCGGTCGCGCACGAAGCGGCCGTTGACGAACAGGTATTGCCGGTCGCTGCGGGCGCGGGCAGCGTCTGGTTCGCCCAGCAGACCTTCCACGGCCAGCGGGCCGGCCTGGGCCGAGACGGGCAGCAGCCGCACACCGTCGCCCACCAGGGTCTCGATGCGCTGGGCAGGCGTGGTAGCGGGCCAGCGGCGCACTTCGCGGCCGTCCTGATGGACGACGAACTGCACGGCCGGGTGCGACAGGGCAATTCGCCGGATGGCGTCCAGGCAGTAGGCGGCCTCGGTGGCCGGCGACTTGAGGAACTTGCGCCGCGCCGGGGTGGCCGAGAACAGGTCGATGACCTCGATGACGGTGCCGGGGGCAATGGCGGCGGGTTCGGGCGGCGGGGCCGCCTGGCCCGGCTGCACGTCCACTTTCCAGCCGTGTTCGGCGGCCAGCGGGCGGCTGGCCAGGGTCAGGCGCGAGACGGCGGCCATCGAGGCCAGGGCCTCGCCCCGGAAGCCCAGCGAGGTGACATGCTCCAGGTCGGCCAGCGAGGCAATCTTGCTGGTGGCGTGCCGGGCCAGGGCCAGCGGCAGCTGGTCCTTCTCGATGCCCCGGCCGTTGTCGATGACCTGAAGCCGGCGCAGACCGCCTTCCTCGATGCGGATCTCGATCTGGCTGGCCCCGGCATCCAGCGCGTTCTCCAGCAGCTCCTTGATGGCGGAGGCAGGGCGCTCGATGACCTCGCCGGCGGCGATCTGGCTGATCAGCACGTCGGGCAGCAGGGCAATGGGGCGGGTGGGCCCGGCGCCGGATGCGGCGGGCAGGGGGAACTGGCTGGCGGGCGTGGACATATCCGACGAGGGCGCAGGAGGCATCCGTCATTATTGCAGAGCCGCCCGCGGGCCGGGTGTCGACGCATGCGACAGGGGCGTCATGCCGGTGTCCGTCCGCGGTGTCGTGTCATCTCAGCTGACGGAAAACCCCTCGGGTAAACTGTGCATCCTCTATCGTCTGCCTGGAAAACTCCACTCATGGATTTCTCTGCCTTGCTCGACATCTTTCTGCACCTAGACAAGCACCTGGAAATGGTGGTGCAGAACTACGGCGTCTGGGTCTATGCGCTGATGTTTGCCATCATCTTCATCGAGACGGGGCTGGTGGTGATGCCTTTCCTGCCGGGGGATTCGCTGCTGTTCGTGGCCGGCGCCATCGCGGCCGTGGGCGGACTGGATCTGCCCTTGCTGATGGGCCTGCTGGCCGTGGCCGCCGTGCTGGGCGATGCCGTGAACTACTCCATTGGCCGCTACATCGGTCCGAAGGTGTTCAGCTGGGAAGACAGCCGCTTCTTCAACCGCGAGGCCTTCGACCGCACGCACGCCTTCTATGAGAAGCATGGCGGCATCACCATCATCGTGGCGCGCTTCATGCCCTTCATCCGCACCTTCGCGCCCTTCGTGGCGGGAGTGGCACAGATGACCTATGCGCGCTTCGCGATGTTCAACATCGTGGGCGGCGTGCTGTGGGTGGTCGGCCTGTCGGGCCTGGGCTATCTCATCGGCAACAACGACTGGGTCAAGGCCCATTTCTCGTGGGTGACGCTGGCGATGATCATCATCCCCGGCCTGCCTGCCGTCTTCGAGGTGGTGCGGCACTACCTCAACCGCCGGAAGCAGAAGGCTGCCTGACGACGTGGTGTCCAGCCGCGGCTGGCCCGTCGGCAGAAAGCGGAAAGGGCGCCTGTGGCGCCCTTTTTCTTTCACGTTATGCTCAGGTCATGCGGGCCGGCCCATGTGGTGGGCTGGCCCGCTTCCCTTGGGTTTTCCGAGCCGGAACCATCCGGCTTGCCCCGGTACCTGCATGCCCACGGTCGGCCCCGAGGGGGCCGAG
>ERZ772972.511-NODE-511-length-14205-cov-38.640565_pt1 | contig 14205 bp, 7 predicted proteins | sample MGYA00580673_ERZ772972 | MGnify/ENA primary metagenome ERZ772972 (study PRJEB29015, sample SAMEA2738051) | human oral metagenome | biome: human oral; feature: human-associated habitat; material: saliva | place: China | collected 2229 ... | reverse complement strand
CTACACCAGCGCTGACTACTGGGTCAACGTTGGCTGGCAGGAATAGAGTAGGCGAAAGTAATACCGCTTTCGGTAATGCTTTAGCCGTCCTATAGGACTCGAAATCCCGGGTACTCTCATGAGAGAGTGCCCGGGATTTTGCTGTGCCCTCTAAATTTCTGTGTCCTGTAAGTTTCTGCGTCCTCTAAGTTTTTGTGTCCTCTAGCGGGATATGTAATTACAAAAAAACGAGGGGGGAGGGGAACGCCGCCCTAACCGGTTGCTACCACTCGCCCAGATACAGGGCGCGCTCCTGCAGGTACCTTAGCAGGTTCGGGTTCTGCCGCAGGTAGAAGATGCGGTAAATGCCGCCTCCAGCGACGATAAAAGCCAGCGGGAAACCCAAAATCACGAGCACACGGCTCATATTGGCGGACAGATCAAAAGGATCACCGCTGGTCGCCACCAACACAATCCACAGAGAATAGCCCACGCAGGCCAGCACAGTACCCCACATGCCGCGCACCAGCCAACTCACCAGAGTCACCGCAATGACCCACGCCAGCGCCAAGGTGAACTGGTGCCGCTCCGCCTGCGCCCAAGGAAGCGCCCCCACATAAATAATTGCGGGGATACCCAGGTACCCGGGGATATTCAGCGAAGCAAGAATATTCACGCAAAAATAGCCCAAGAAAATAGCGCTCAACGACGAGGACAGGAACAGGTGCAGGGGAATCATGCCGTCGCCGCTATAGGCTGCGGTGGGACCCGCATACACGGTTTCAAACATGAGGGTCAGCGGAGTCATCATGTACTCGATCCAGACGACCAGCGCAAAGGCACCGAAAATGCCCAGAGTCTGCATCAGCGCAATCAACCGTGAACGCGCATCGTGAGGAATCGTGAAGCTCTGGCCCTTCGCCTTGACGCCGCAGAGGTGAACGACAGCCACCATTGCCGCGATGCACAGTACCCAGCGCAAGAGGACCCCCGGCAGCTCAGGAAGACCTCCATAAGCCCCCGTAGCGGGGTCACCCCAGGCTCCGGGGAGCAGTGTAATGGCGTGAGTACCCTCGGGGAGGCTGGTGGAGGAAGCAAGCCGGTGCGGTTCGTAGATAACCCACCACAGAAGGCAGGCTGGAATCAGCGCGGAGAGCTTACGCAACAGAACCGGAAACGGCGCGGACTCGTAGACGAGCGCCTCAAGATTGAGCCGGCGCATCAGCCGCCGAACAGGAGAAAGAGCGCGTAGCTCTTTTTGCTGCTCTTCCCACACTCCGGTATCCCATGTCCTAGTATCAGAAGACATCATCGTATTCCCTATCACTTGAGAACTTCCTTGTTGAGTGTATTCTTACATTAGCAGAAATACCCCCGGCTAGTGCCTAAACCCCAGCAAACCCGGTCCAGCAGACCCGGCTCAAAGAATCAGCACATCAGGAAGCAGGGCATCAGGAAAGGTGGGCATAAGGAAAGGGGCCCCACCACAATGGTGGGGCCCCTTAGAGCCTTAGAAAGTGAACTACTTAGTGGTTACCTTCAGGACAGTGCTCAGGTTCTGGTGAGCAACGCCCGGCAGACCCTTAACCTCAGCGAACTTGCGGGTGTTGGTCACGATAACCGGGGTGATCAGCGGGTAACCCGCCTCCTTGATAACCTCAGGATCGAACTCAATCAGAGCGTCGCCAGCAGCAACAACGTCGCCCTTAGCAACCTTCACGCTGAAGCCCTTACCATCCAGGTTCACGGTATCCAGACCAACGTGAATCAGCAGCTCAATACCGTTCTCCAGCTTCAGACCAACAGCGTGGCCCGAGGGGTAGGTTGCAGCAACCTTACCGGCAGCGGGAGCAACCACAGTGGTACCGGTCGGCTCAATCGCCACACCCTCGCCCAGCTTGCCTGCAGCGAAAATCGGGTCCGGAACATCAGACAGAGCAACAGCAGTACCCTCAATCGGGGAGTGCAGCTCAATGACCTCACCAGCGGAAGCAGCGGGTGCAGCAGCCTCAGCAGCAACAGCGGTGGTCGCAGTAGCGGCAGCAGCCGGAGCAGCCTTAGCAGCAACAGCCTCAGCCTTGGGAGCGGACTCCTCAGCAGCCTCAGCCGCGCGCTGAGCAGCATGCTTCACAGCATCAGCCTTCGACTCGTAACCGAACAGCAGAATACCGGTCATAGCGCCGAAGAACGCAATAGCCAGACCAATCACGTACAGGTGAGAAGGCTGCATCGCCGGAATCGACAGCAGCGAAGTGAACGCGAACGCGTAGGACTTAACGCCCAGGAAGGAAATGGTAGCGCCACCAATAACAGCGGGAACCAGAATAATCGGAATCACGCGCTTGTAACGCAGCACAACACCGTACAGGGACGGCTCAGAAATACCACCGAGCAGACCGGACATCGACGCACCAACAGCGGTCTGGCGCAGCTCGCGGTCGTGCTTAGCCTTAATAGCCACACCGGTCACAACACCGAACACAGCGAAGTTGTAAGCACCCATCGGGGACTGAATGAAGTCAGTACCCATGGTCTGCAGGTTGTTAATCATGACAGCGTTCAGCGGCCAGTGCAGACCCAGCGGAACCATGAACAGGTACAGGCCAGCAATCAGAGCACCAACCAGAGCCGGAGCCTGGTCGTTAACCATCTTCAGGAAGTCAGAGATGCCCATAGCAACACCGATACCGATGGGGCCAACCAGGAACGCGGTCACCGGAACCAGAACGATGACCGAAATCATCGGCACGAACACCATCTGCAGCATCGAAGGAATAACCTTCTTCAGGAAGCGCTCAAACGGAGCCAGCAGAGCAACAGCCAGCAGCGGGGGGAAGACCTGGCCGGTGTAGCTGAATGCGTACAGCGGCAGATCCAGACCGAAGAACGGAACATTCAGAATCTTGGTGGCGGGGTCAGCCAGAGCGGTCAGATCGGTGAAGGTACCGGTCATCAGCGCAGCGGGGATAGCCGCACCAACCCACATGTTCGCGCCCAGACGCTTAGCAGCGGTAGCGCCCAGCATGATGGGCATGAAGTTCAGAACCGACAGCGAAGCAGCCTTCAGGATGTACCAGAAAGCGAACTGCTGCATCCACTGGGTGTTCAGGGCCTTAGCAGCCTCCGGGTCAGCCACACGAGCACCGTTAATGATGTCGATGTTCACGCTCTGACCGGTCAAGTCAGTGTACTGGCCGAAGAAGCCCAGCTGCTGCAGGAACACAATCAGGGTCAGAATCATCGAGGTACCCAGAAGTGCCCACAGCAGAGGACGGAAGGAGTCAGACAGAACGTCGAAGACGTTGGTAAGCCAGCCGGACTTCTTACCCTCAGCCTCAACCTTGGTGTCACCCTCAGCGTGGCCGGACATAGAAGGCAGAGCGTTGATCTCGTTGTACACAGCCTCAACGCGCTCGCCCAGAACAACCTGAGTCTGGCCGGACTGCTCAATCACAGAGAGAACGCCGGGCAGAGCCTCAATCTTCTTGTTCTGCACTGCATCGTTGGACACAGGAGTGACACGAAGGCGGGTTGCACAGTGAGTAATGTGCGCGATGTTCTCGGGGCCACCCAGGCCGTCAAGAATCTTCTCGCCAAGTTCGCGGTTATTCACGATACTTCCTTAGATATGCGGTCAATGTCTACTAAACGTTGCTACAGGAGGCTGCGCTCGCTGAGAGAACCCCAGACTCGGGAAAACCCAGCCCGGGAAAACCCAGAAGCGGGGAAACCCAGAAAACACAAAAGACCCGAGTCTCTCGACCACCGGAAGCACTACACTCGTGCCCACTATGGAGCTTCGGTACAGCAAATAGAGGGGATTCTCGGCAGTACATGCTGCCGTCCCATACGGTGTTGAGTAACTCAGGTCTTGCCTGCCAAACCAGTAACAACCCTGAAGAAGGTTTCCCTTCTCAAATAGTTCCCTGTAACTCTAAGGGTTTTCCCAGGTTAAGAGCAAGGTGGGAACAGGAGGCTATCAGAAGCTGTTAAAAGTTTCACTCAAGTGATAGCTGAGACACGCTCCCGGCGCTGCTTGCGGGAGCTTCCCGGCTGGACTCCAGCAAGGCTCAGGCAAAGCCTAGGCAGGGTCCCAGAGCCCTCCGGTACGCTCAGATACGCCCCGGACCGGGTGCTTTCGAAGACGGCGCTCATGAAGAGACACGAAAGGGCCCCGCATCCACAGGATACGGGGCCCACACGCTACCGAAGCAGCTACCTTTCCGACTAACTACTTAGCCGGGAAGAAATTCAGCGGAGCAACCTCCAGCTCAGGGTAATTACGCTTCTGCCAACGGCGGTTACGATGCGCATTCACCTCAATCAGCGCGGCACCCAGAGCACCGGCGCCCAGCGAGGTCCACAGCAGATGCGGAAGCACAGTAACGAACTGGTGGTACTCCACCAGAACCGGCACGAACAGCGCCGCGAAGAACACCGCCAGCAACGCACCAAACAGCAGAATACGAGCACGGTTGAACGGACGAGCCACCGCAGCCAAGTTCCACAGACCCATCATCACCAAAGTAATGAACGAAGCCGTCTGAATCTGACGGATATCCTCAACACCCATGCCACGAGCCGTGAACGTCACCGCCAACAGCATCGCAACCACAATAATCGAGTTCGGAACCGTGTAATTCAGCACGCGACGCAAGAAGCCCGGCACATAACGGCGCGAATTCGGCAACAGAGTCAACGCGAAGGATGACGCACCCACAATCAAGAAGTCCGCAGTCGAGTACTGACGCGGCAAGAACGGGAAGGTCAAACCGAAAATACTGAACAGAACACCCAGAAGAATCGCGAAACCAGTCTTCGTCAAGAACAGGTTCGCCACCATCTCAATGTTCGTAATGACCTGACGGCCCTGCTCCAGCGCAGCCGGCAGAGACGAGAACTTACCGTCCAACAGCACCAGGCGAGAAACAGCCTTCGTCGCCGGAGCAGCGTTACCCATCGCAATACCCAAGCTTGCATGCTTGAGCGCCAGAGCGTCATTAATGCCGTCACCGGTCATCGCCACAACATGGCCGCGCTCCTTCAGAGCAATCACCATGTTCTTCTTCTGCTCGGGCGACACACGACCGAAAATATTGTGAGTAGCCGCAGCCTCAGCGAGCTCCGGACCGTCCTCAGGCAGAGTCGACGCATCAACCGCGCCCGCAGAAGTATCCATACCCGCAGTCTTCGCAGCCGCAGCCACGGTGAACGGATTATCACCCGAGAAGACCTTCAAAGTCACGCCCTGACGGTGGAAATACTCCACAATCTGAGGCGCATCCGCACGCACATTCTCACGGAAAATCACGAACAGAACCGGGGTAGCATCCGACGGGATCTTCTGAATCGGTTCATCCTTCTCATTGCGAACCACCGCAGAAGCATGCGCCAAAACCATCGTGCGCAGACCCAGCGCCGCCAGCTCAGCGGCACGCTCACGCTCGGCGGTACCCTTGGCGAGAAGCGCCTCTGGAGCACCCAGAAGCCACGCACCCGAATCCTTAAACTCAATCGCGCTAAAACGCAGAGCCGAGGAGAACGGCACAATACCGCTCACCGACGCCGAGGAGTTATCCGGGAAACCACCGGTCAGAGCCGCAGCGGTCGGGTTCGCGTTCTCATCGTGACCAAACCACGCCAGCGCCTCATTCCAGCCGGCAGGCAGAGAAGCACGCCAAGAAGCGTGCTCGGCAGAGTCAGCATCCGGGCCCTCAGCCTCAGCAACGGTGTCCAGCGGGCGCACCGAATCAAAAATTACGCCACCCTCAGTCAGGGTGCCGGTCTTATCGAAGCAGACCACATCCACACGAGCCAGAACCTCAACCGCAGGCTGCTCCTGCACCAGGATGTTGTGCTTACGACCCAGCGCCACAGCCGCCGCCGCAAACGCCAGAGTAGTCATCAGAGCCAGACCCTGCGGAATCATCGAAGCAACCGAAGACACCACAGCAATAGAAACCTGCTCCCACAGGTGGTTCTGCTGCACAGTCTCCAAGCCACCAGCCGCCTGAATCTGACCCCACGACACCACAGGAATAATGACCGCAAGACCCACCGTAATCCAGCGGACCACACGGTTCAGCGCATCACGCAGCTCAGACTGAATACGCGAGAACTGGCGCGCCTCATCAGAAATCTTGCTTGCACGAGAATTCGCACCCACATGAGACAGCAGGACGCGGCCGGTACCACCCAGCACACTCGACGCCGACAGCACCATATCGCCGGGGCGCTTAGCAATCGGGTCGTTCTCACCGGTCAGCAGAGACTCATCCAGCTCCAAAGAATCGGAGGTGAGCACAATAGCGTCCGCAGGAACCTGATCGCCGCGCTTGAGGATGACAACGTCGCCCTCAACCAGCTGCTCCATCGGAACCTCAACGCTCTTACCGTCACGCACGGCAGTAGCGGGGGAACGATCCAGCAGGGAGATGCGGTCCAGCTCAAGCTTCGCCTTGTACTCCTGCACAAAACCAATCACCACGTTAGCAATCACGGCTCCCAGGAAGAGCAAATCAGCCCAACGCTGGTACGCAATCACCACAGCGCCACAGGCACCCAACACAAAGTTAAAGACCGTGAACAGGTGCGCACGCATAATGCTCCACAGCGTGCGAGAAGACTTATTGTTCTGGGTATTGACCCTACCCTCAGCAGTCAGGCGAGCGACATCATCGCTGCTCAAACCGTGCTGGGCAATATCGAAAGATCCGCTATGCGGTGTTTCAGAATATTCGGGAATGTAGCCGGCAACGGCAGACGCTGCCGTTTTCTGCTGAGGATCCATGCAGGGGTCTCTTTCTCGAATGGATGGAATGCTGAACTGAATAGAGTTCAGTATTGCGGACACTACCTTTCAGTGTATCCGTGAAGAAGGGGATAAAGATAATCTCCGCCCTGTAATGAGCTGATAGTTACAGTCATTCCAGAACGGAGATTTAACATATGCGAATAATGGCATATTTTGAGGTAGAAAGTGTATGCGGGACAGTTCGCTAACGCCCCCTAGAATCAGCACGATACCAGAACCAACGCACCAGCAGAGTTAGCGCACCAGCAGAGTTAGCGTGCCGGCAGAGTTAGCGTGCCGGCAGAATCAGCGCTCGGGCAGAATCAACAAACGATTCGTCACCGGATGCCTCAACACCTCAATCGGATGCTGATACACCTCAGACAACAACTCCGCCGAACACACCTGCTCAGGGGCGCCCGAAGCAACCACCTCGCCACCACGCAACAACACCATACGGTCAGAATACGCAGCCGCCACATCCAAGTCATGAAGCACCGTCAGTACCGCAGCACCCTCAGCAGCCAACTCACGGCTCACCCGCAACGTCTGCTCCTGATGCGTAATGTCCAGCGCCGCAGTCGGCTCATCCAAAAGAATCAGCGGAGTCTGCTGAGCAAACACACGCGCCAAATGCGCACGACCACTCTCACCACCGGACAGAGTCGTAATATCGCGATCCGACAAATGAGTCACCGACGTACGCTCCATCATCGAAGCAACCACGGCGTCATCCTCTTCAGCGCGCTCCGTACCCTTCCACGGGGTACGGCCCATCTGAACCACCTCGTGCACCGTATACGAAAACGCCACATTCAACTTCTGCAGCAGCATCGCACGCTGACGCGCCATCTGACGGGCATGAATCGAACCCAGGGGGGCGCCATCCAACAGAATCTCACCGCTACTGGGCGCAATATCACCAGCAATCACACCCAACAGAGTCGACTTACCGGCACCATTGGGGCCAATCAGCGAAACAACCTCGCCCGCAGAAACCGACAGGGACACATCATTCAAAATCTGACGCCCACCAGCGTTAAAACACACACCGGACAGGTTCAACAACTCGCTCACGAAGCACCTCCGCCCTGACCCAGGGAACGACGCAACAACACGAAGAACGTCGGGCCGCCCACCAAAGCCGTAAAAATACCAATCGGCAAATCAGCAAAAGGTACCAGCGTACGCGCACCCAAATCAGACAGCGCAATCAACAGGGCGCCACCCAAGGCCGAAGCCGGCAACAACACACGGTTCGACGGACCCAAAATCATGCGCAACAGGTGAGGAATAATCAGACCAATAAACGCGATAATGCCCGCATACGCCACCGCAGCACCCGTCAACAAAGCCGTCGCCGCAATAGACACCGCACGCAGACGCTCCACGTTCACGCCAGAATGCTGCGCCGCACGCTCACCCAACGCCAGAACATCCAGCGAAGAAGCCATCACGAAACACGCCGCCAAGCCGATCAGGATAACCGGCCACACGCTCGCCACAGCCTTCCACGTGGAACCGTTCAGCGAACCCATCTGCCAGAACACAATCTGATCGCGGCTCGTCGTATCAGCAATAAACATGAGGAAGGCAATAATCGCATTCGCCACCGCAGTCACCGCAATACCCGTCAAAATCATCGACAGAACCTTCGCGCGGCCCGAAGATCGCGACAGGAAATACACCAGCGCGGTAGCCGCCAACGCACCCACAAACGCGAATGCAGGAGTCGTGAAAATACCGAAGAACTGCAGGTTCAGCACAATCGACAAACACGCGCCAACCGCAGCACCCGAGGAAACACCAATCACGCCCGGCTCAGCCAACGGGTTACCAAACACCGACTGCATCACCGCGCCGGAAGTACCCAAAGCGGCACCCACCAGCACGCCCAACAGCACACGCGGGAAACGGATATTCCACAGGGTGCTATCCGCCAGCTGCATCGCCGGGTTCTCCGGTGCAAGCCCCAGACGGCGGCCCACAGAAGCAACCACCTGATCAACCGGGATATAGTACTGACCCAAACCCGCAGACAGCACCATCACAACGCACAGTGCCACCGCCAAAAACGTAAACGTCAGACCGGCACGACGCCGACGCGAAGCACGATAATCCCGCGCACCCGTAGCACTCTTCACCGCAGCCACTACTGGGCTCCCGCAGGAGTGGAGTACGCAGCCTTAGCCAGCGAGAGCAAAACCGCCGGAGTATTCGGGCCATAGGACAGAATCTGGCCGTCACCCATATCGATAATGCGCTTATTCTTACCGGCATTCGTCTCACCCACACCCGGGCGAGCCAAGAAACCATCCAAACCACCGGTGGACTTAATGCCGCCGCTCATGGTCAGAATGACGTCCGGGTTCAGCTTCACCAGCGCCTCACTGGTCGCCGGAATAATATTCGTCGCGTTCTGCTCAGACGCCACATCCTTGCCGCCAATAGCCTGAATCAGATCATCAGCACCCGAGCCCTTACCGAGCACAAAGAACACGCCAGCGGTACCGCGCACGTACAGGAACGCGAACGAAACCTGCTGCTCACCCTTCGGGGCAACGTCCTTTAGCACCTGCAGGGCATAATCCAGGTCCTTCTGCACGCGGGCAGCAACCTGTTCGCCCGCCTCCGGAACACCCAGCGCCTGCGCAACAGCCTTGAGCTGCGGAATGATCTTATCCATACGACGCTCATGATCGAATGCCACGACGGTCACACCCGCTGCGCGCAGCTGGTCCACAATCTCGATCGGGCCGTTGCTCTTGTCCCACAGAACCAGGTCCGGGGAGGTCGCCAGAATCGCCTCAGCGTTCAGGTCGTGACCGTTCTGGGTCACCAGCGGCAGATGAGCCAGCGACTGCTCGGTCGAGGAGGTGACACGACCGACCAGGCGACCGCCCAGACCCAGCGCAATCATCTGCTGAGCCAGAGTGCCGTACAGATCCAGCGCCAGCACACGGTCAGCGGACTTAACGGTCACCTCAGTGCCGTTGAAATCCTTGAACGTCACCGGGAAAGCCGGAGTGGGGGTGTCGACCATCGGCTGAATTTCGGGGGTGTCCGCGGCGCTGTTGGGGCCGCGCAGAGCCTTCTGATCAGGGGCAATAGAAGAACGCAGCTGATCCGCCAGGTTCTCCAAAACGGTGCGGGTGCTCTGCTCATCCACCACAGCCTGCGAAGTACTTGAAGAAGCAGCCGGGTTCTGAGTACCCACACCGCAAGAGCTCAGCAGAAACGCGGAAGTGATGGAGAACGCCGCATACTTCATTGCATCGCGGCGGTTCAGGGCAGAAGAAGAAAGGGAAGAAAACATCGTAGTCTCGCAGAAAAAAGGGGAGCTAGAAAAACTGGAGTAGGCGCCGGGGCAAAACCTGGCACCTGAAGCGGGGGCGCAGTGAAAATCTGCACCCCCGCACGGACCGTGTCGGCTCACCGGTGAACCTCATAGTTGAGTCTCACGGGCGAACCGACAGTGTGGGCATCCTCGTGAGGTGCCGTTATGCCTTCTTGCGGCGGCGAGTGTACACGACGGTACCCGCACCGGCTGCAACAGCGATGAAACCTGCAACCAGGGTGCCCTCAACACCGGACGCACCGGTGGAAGCCAGAGGCTTGCCGGTGACCGGGTCGCAACCCTCACCCTCGTAGACGGTCTCGGTCACGGTCTTGGTGGTGGTCTTCGCGCCGTTGATCGCCGCGGAGAAGCTCAGCGGAGCCATGTCCTTACCTGCCTCGTAGAAGCCAGCGAACGCCTTCGCGCCCTCAGCGGTCAGGGTGGTTGCCGCACCGTTGACGCTCACAGCGTCAGCGGAGCTCTGCAGACCCGAAAGGTCCACCTTCAGCAGCGCCACCTCACCGTAGTTAGTTGCCTTGCCGGAGGGGTCATTGCTGGTCATGGTCGCGTAGAGAGTACCGGAATTGCCGTTAATCTCAAGGCGCGGGTTCGCAATGGTGGTGTCCAGAATGCCGTGGTGACCAGTGAAACGAACCGAACCGCTGAAGGAGATGGAACCCTTACCATTCTTGAAGGTGCCGGTGCCGTTAGACCAGTTGAACGCATCCGAAGAGTAGGAAGTGCCGTTCAGCTCCCAGCTGCCGTTCGCGATGCCGCCGCGCACGTAGTTGCGGAAGGAATCACGCACGCCCCAGCCCAGGTTTGCGCTCTTAATGGTGCCGTCGGATGCGCCCTGCTCCTGCACCTCGCGGGTGCGGGTGACGGGTACGCAGACCGGCTGTGCCGGGTTGTTGCTGACAGAACCGTTCGAGGAAGAACCGCCGTTAGAAACGCTGCCGGAGGTGCCTGCCGAACCGTTAGAACCGGAGCCGTTAGCGCCGGAGTTCGAGGAACCCTCGTTGGAAGAGCCGTTCTCAGAACCCTTGTTATCGGAGGCACCGCCCTCGGAGGACTTGTTCTCAGAGATGCGGGGAACCTCAACGGTGTTCTCCGCGGTCTGCTCGCTGAGCTTTACGGAGAAGCTCAGCGGTGCCATAGCGTTGTCGGCACCGCGGTACTGGCCCGCGAAGAGCACAGTGGAACCTTCATCGGTGAGGGCGACTGCCGCGTTCTGCGCCGAGAAGACGCCGTCCTTCACGCTCGCACCGGAGAGGTCCACCTCAGCGAATGCCAGGCCGGTCTTGGAAACGGACTTGCCGTCGCGGGTCAGTGCGTCCACGTCAGCGACCAGGGTGCCCTTGCCGTTGACGACGACCAGGCGCATGTTCTTGATGGTGCTCTTGAGCTGACCGTTGTGGCCGGTGAACTCTGCGGTGCCCGCAAAGTTGATCTGACCGGTCTTCGTCTCGGGGTTGTACACGCCGGATGCCTGAGTGTACTTGAAGCCGCCAGCCGGGGTCTTCTCCATACCCTCAACGTTCACGGAGCCGTGCGCGAAGCCAGTCAGGTACTTCAGGAAGGACTCACGGATATCCCAGCTGAGGGTGCCGGACTCGACGACGTTGCCGGTGACCTTCTCGTCACGCTTGGGCTCGGTGGTTGCGGCAGGGGAGGAGGGCGCCGCGGAGGTGGGTGCTGCGCTCGGCGCAGCAGAAGTGGGCTCTGCAGGCTTGGGTGCTGCAGAAGTGGGGTCGGCGGGCTTGGGTGCCTCGCTGGTCGGCGCGGAGGAGGGTTCGCTGCTGGGCTCTGCGGTAGGCGCAGCGGTCGGCTCGTTGCTGGGCTCAGGGCTCGGCGCGGGTGCTTCCTTGGTCACGATGGTTGCGGAGAAGCTGAGCGCATCCAGCTCCTGACCTGCCTTGTAGAAGCCCGCGAAGGCGCCGGTTGCCTCTTCGGAAAGCTTGACGCGGGTGCCATTTTCCTCGTCAACGCTGGGCAGGGTGATGGTGTTACCCTCAACCTTCAGACCTGAGGCGTTGAAAGTGCCAATGGTCATGTTCTTGGTCTCGACCAGGTCATTCGGGGTGGTGTTGCCGTTGTAGGGGCGCGACTGAACGTTGGCGCGCACGGTGCCCACGCCGTCCTTAATGGTGACGGAGAGGTCGGAGATGATGACTTCCAGCAGGCCGTGGTGTGCGGTGTAGTGAATCGAGGAGCCGGTGAAGGTGACGGAGTATTCGCCGTTGGCTACGGTGCCTTCGGCGGAGGTGAAGTGGTAGGAGCCGTCTTCGTTGGTGGTGACGCCGGTCAGTTTCTGGGAGCCCTGGGAGAATGGGCCGTTGATGTAGGAGCGGAAGGACTTCTTCAGGCCCCAGTTGACGGTGACGTCCTGCAGGCTCTGCTCTGAGGCTGCGGTTACCTCACCGGCACTGATGTGGGAGTTGGTTTCAGCTGCAAAGGCCGCGGGTACGCCAGCGACGCCGCTGAGGCCGATGGTTGCTGAAGCCAAGAACGCCCAAGTGCGCTTGGTGAGAGAGGGGGTAGACATTCGGTGTCTCCTTGAATTTTGTGATTGTGGTGTTCGTATCAAGTCTAGCCTTATTAGCCTACGTTTGTGTAACTTAATGCCTAGGGTGACTTGTGCATGAGGTATACCTTAGCAAAAGTTTTTGAAAACTATTGCCAAAACCGGTTTTTGGTGACAATATGTCATTATCAGGTTTTAGTGACATCATGTCACTAAAACATTTATTGTTCACCCACAACCCACTTTAGGAACTCACAATGACCGTGACCGCCCCCGAAACCACCCAGGAACGCTTCTCCGCACGCCTGAAGGAAAGCACCAAGCACGTCCACGACAACGCCGAACACTCCACCTTCATGGAAGACCTCATGGGCGGCTCCCTCAACACCGAGGCATACCTGCGCCTCATCAACCAGTACGTGCACATCTACGAAGCACTCGAAGCAGTCTCCGCACACTACCGCGCAGAACCCAACCCCATCACCGAACCCTTCACCCACCCCGGCCTCGACCGCGCAGAATACATCCGCGCAGACATCCGCGCACTCGGCCAGGACGGCGACATCGACGCGCCCCTGCCCGCAACCGCAGAATACGTAGAGCGCATCCGCGCCACCATCAACTCCCCCGAACGCTACCTCGCACACCACTACCTGCGCTACCTTGGCGACCTCTCCGGTGGCCAGGCAGTCGCAGCGCTGGTCAGCCGCCACTACGGCATCCCCGCCGAAGCACTGAGCATGTACCGCTTCACCGAACTGCCCAAGCCCAAGGTCTTCAAGGACGGCTACCGCGAACTGCTCGACAATGCACCCATGACCGACGAACAGCGCGAAGCCCTCATCGACGAATGCATCGAAGGCTTCCGCATCAACGCCTCCGTGTTCGCGCAGCTGGGCCGCAAGGTCGCCGAGGCATAAACCTGAACGCCTCAACGTTCAACGGCTAAATGCTCATTGCCTAAACGCCTAATGCACAAGTTCGCGGGCTTATGCCCGCGGGCATAACAAAAGGGGCGGATGCTTTCACAAGCATCCGCCCCTTTCGGCGTTTGTCTCAAACTAGCCGAAGACTAGCCCTTCGCAACCTCACCGAAGTAAGAAGCGAGAGTACCCTCGTGAGCTGCACGCAGCTCATCCAGGTCAATAGAAACCTCATCCTGGAAGTCCAGAGCGTTCGACTCAGCATCCACCACACCAATACGTGCGAAGGGGAACTGGCGAGCGGTGCACATATCCTTGAAGCGCACCTCCTCAGAACGCGGAACCGAAACCACAACGCGGCCCAGGGACTCCGAGAACAGCAGGGTGAACAGGTCCACGCCGTCACGCTCAGCAACCTCACCCAGACCAATGCGGGCACCGGTGTTGAAACGCAGGCAAGCCTCCGACAGAGCCGCAGCCAGACCACCAGCAGACACGTCATGAGCGGCATCAATCATGCCGTCACGAGACATGTTCACCAGCATGTCACCCAGCTGACGCTCCAGAGCCAGATCAACCTTCGGCGGCTGACCGCCCAGGTGACCCTTGAAGCGAGCCCACTCGGAGCCGTCCAGCTCATCGCGAGTGG
>ERZ772972.510-NODE-510-length-14225-cov-34.109598_pt1 | contig 14225 bp, 11 predicted proteins | sample MGYA00580673_ERZ772972 | MGnify/ENA primary metagenome ERZ772972 (study PRJEB29015, sample SAMEA2738051) | human oral metagenome | biome: human oral; feature: human-associated habitat; material: saliva | place: China | collected 2229 ... | reverse complement strand
TAGGATTTTTGATACGCTGAGAACGTTCTACTCATTGGGGTGCACAAAGATTGTGCCGCCCCTCTGTTCGTGAAGGAGCTATGATGCTTCGACAATTATTTGCTCGCCCTACGAGGCGGGTTATCCAGGCTGGTGGCACGGTACTGTTGGCTGGTGCCATGGTGTGCGGTAGCGTGCCGGCATATTCTCTTGGTGTTCTGAAACCTCGCCAAGTGACACCTATTGTGCAGCCCAATGAACCGGCGGTGACCTGTAACGACCGCGCAATCTACGAATATAAGTACCTTCCGAATGCTTATGTGACTTACAGTCGCAAGATTATCTACGACTGGGCTGAGTGCGTTGGTCTAATTTCTGAATACCAGAAGTATCAGCTAATCGAAGAAAACACCGTAATTTCCCGTGGCCAGTTTGTGGAGTATTTATATCGCCTGTCGGGTTCTCCTGAGGTGAAGGATCTTCCGGCTCAGTCTCCGTATGGTGATATTAAGACTGATGATCCGCGTTTTCCTGTAGTGATGTGGGCTCGTCAGCGGGGCATTACCTGGGGTTGGAGTGATGGGAATTTCCATTACGATGCCCCCGCGAATGAAACGACGACAGTAATCATGGCATACCGCCTAGCTGGTAGTCCGGCGGTCAAGCTACCCGATATGAATCCTCCGAATGAGGAAGAGCCCTGGACCAAGCGGAACCCCAACCTTCCTTACGGCTCAGAGTTGCATCGGGCCTATGTTTGGTTGAAATACACTGGAGCCGGCTCCGATAAGAAGTACACTGGCTTCCACGAATCGATTAGACACCATGACGTAGCGAGCATGGACTATGAAGGTCGACGAGTGAGCCAATGGACTTTCCAAGCAACATATGAACAGGCTTTTGAAGTATTGCGCATGGCAGATACTCGAGGTGCATTCTAAAAACTTTTATAAAGAGAAGGCACCTTAGAACAGAACACTGGGGCAACACAAAAGAGTGTGGGGCGGGTTCCTTGATGAGGAACCCGCCCCACACTCTTAACACGTGCTCTCACGAACGCGCAGACAAGACAGCCTAGACGCTCTCACGCGAGGCATGATGCTGCAACACCGCACCCGCAGCCGCCGCATCCATCTGAGTAGCCGCACGAGCCGCACGAGCCTTAGCCCGCGCCTGATGCTGACGCTGACGACGCAACTCATCACGCCCATCAATACGCATCTTCTTATCCACCGCATCCATTGACCGGTGACGCACAAACCGGCAGGACGCACCCTCAACCGGCTGCGTAGTCTCCGTGAGCGTATCCAACACAGCCTTCAGCGCATGACGGCTCGCCGCCGTCAACGCATCACGACTCGTACCGCCACGAACACCCACCGTACGCTTCGGCGTGAACAACACACTCGCCCCACGCGGAACACCACGATACTCAGCGAACGACACCGGATCCACACCCAGGCGCTTAGCCATCACCTCAATAGCCGGCGGATTCTGATCCACACACACGAACTTACGACCCAGCTGAGCCGCCGCCGCACCCGTAGAACCAGAACCAGCGAAGAAATCCAACACCCAATCACCCGGGCGGGAACTCGCCGCAATCATACGACGCAACAGGCCCGTAGGCTTCTGCGTGGGATACCCCGTCTTCTCCTTACCCGTCGGCGACACAATAGTATGCCACCACACGTCCGTAGGGAGCTTACCGCGAGAAGCCTTCTCCTCAGTCACCAAACCGGGAGCCATATACGGTTCACGATCAACCTCCGCAGTATTGAAGTAATAGCTGCGGTGATCCTTCGCGTACACCAAAATATTGTCGTGCTTCGTCGGCCAGCGGCGCGTAGACTTCGCACCGTAGTCATAAGCCCAAATCAGCTCATTAATGAAGTTCTCACGACCAAAAATCATGTCGCACATAATCTTCACATAATGAACCTCACGCCAATCCAGGTGCAGGTACAGGGTGCCGTCCTGCGCGAGCAGACGATGCGCCTGCTCAATACGCGGCGCTAGGAACGCCCAATAATCCTCGAACGAATCGTTATAGCTCGCCAGAGTCTGCAGGGTGCTCGAATAGCTCTTGCCCTTAAAACCGGTGCGGTCACCCTTCTCAGAAGCCTCCGCGCTCAAAGTGCGGCGCGTCTGCTTCTTACCCGTATTGAACGGCGGGTCAATGTAAATCACGGTGAACGCACCATCGGGCAGCTCACGCAGATACTCCAGGTTATCTGCCTGCACCAGCAGCGACGGGCCCTGCGGATCGAAAACAGCCGAATCCGTGGGGTGCGCCTCAGCAGCAGGGGAGGGCGCGGCAGACGCCGGGGATGCTGAAATACCCAACCCCGGCCCTAGCCTTCAGAACCAGCACGGTCAGCGCCACGGCCCTTACCGCGAGAACCCTCAGCACGGGAGCCTTCAGTGTGAGAGCCTTCAGAGCGGCGGCGGGTGCGGCGACCCTCACTCTCCACCGGCTGACCCTCAACACGGCGGGTACGGCGACGCTGACGAGGCGCACGCCCAGAACGCTCAGAAGAACGCTCGGCAGAACGCTCGGATGCGCCCTGCTCGTTACGCTCTGCACGCTCGGCAGAACGCTCGGAGCGCTCAGCAGAACGTTCAGTGCGCTTGCGACCCTCGGAGCGGCTACGGCGCTCGCCGCGGCCCTCACCAGAACGACCCTCGCGGCCACCGCGGGAACGGCGCGAGCCCTTCTCACCGTCACGACCGCCAGAACGACCACCGTCGCGGCCACCGCGAGAACGAGCCGGACGGCCATCACGCGAGTCGCGGGCGCTCTCAAAGAACTCATCGCCCATGCCCTCAGCCACACGCTCCTCGCGCGGCAGGCGACCCTTAGTGCCAGCCGGAATGTTCAGGTCATGGAACAGGTGCTCAGAGGAAGAGTACGTCTCAACCGGCTCAGGAACACCCAGCTCCAGGGCGTCGTTAATGACCTTCCAGCGCGGCAGGTCATCCCAGTCAACCAGGGTCACAGCGGTACCCTCATTGCCCGCACGGCCGGTACGGCCGGTACGGTGCAGGTAAGTCTTCTCATCCTCGGGCACGCGGTGGTTAATCACGTGGGTCACGTCTTCAACGTCAATACCGCGAGCCGCCACGTCGGTCGCGACCAGAATATCGACCTTGCCGGAGCGGAACGCCTTCAGCGCCTGCTCACGCGCAACCTGGTTCAGGTCACCGTGCAGGGGAGCGGCAGCGAAGCCACGGTTCACCAGCTCCTCCGCCACGCGGGCAGCGTCACGCTTGGTCTTGGTGAAGATGACGGTACGGCCGCGGCCGGTAGCACGCAGAATGCGGCCAATCATCTCGTCCTTGTCCAGGTGGTGCGCACGGTAGACTACCTGGCGGATCGACGCCTTAGTCTTCGAGGCGTCCTCGGGGTCAGCGGCGCTAATGCGCATGGGCTTGGTCATGTACTGGCGTGCCATCGCAATGACCGGGCCGGGCATGGTTGCGGAGAACAACATGGTCTGGCGGTCCTCGGGCAGATAGCTGAGGATCTTCTCAACCGACGGCTGGAAACCCAAATCCAGCATCTCGTCAGCCTCATCGAGGACCACAATCTTGACCTGCTTCAGGTTCAGGAAGCCCTGCTGGTACAGGTCGATAATGCGGCCGGGGGTACCCACCGCAACCTCCAGGCCGCGGCGCAGCAGCTCAGCCTGAGGCTCAATCGGCACACCACCGTACAGGGTGGCGACGCGGGCGTTGCGCAGCTTCGCAGCAATCGCCAGGTCCTCACCCACCTGAATAGCAAGCTCACGAGTCGGAACCAGAATCAGCGCCTGAGGCGCGCCGGGGTACTCCAAATCAGCCCAACCCTCATCGTCGCGGCCGACCACGCGCTGAATGGTGGGCAGACCAAAGCCGAGGGTCTTACCGGTACCGGTCTTCGCCTGCCCAATGATGTCCTGGCCAGACAGAGCCACGGGAAGAGTCAGCTCCTGGATGGGGAAGGGGGAGGTAATGCCAACCGCCGCGAGGGCGTCGCTAATATCCTGGCGAACGCCGAAGTCGGCGAAGGACTTTGCAGTCTGAGTGGTTTCCTGCGTGTTCGTTTCAGTCACTGGACCGTATCTTTCTACCCCTGCTCGGGGTGTGTTTCTCCCCAGAACGGGGGTGTACCAGCCAGCGCCCCAACGGTGGAGGCGGTGACGGGCGGGCGTCGAAAGCCGGCCGCGGGAAATTCTTACACGGGAAATTCTTACCGAGACGCCGCCTGCACGCATGCTTAATGCACATGGTTAGTGCTCATGGTTATTCATGATGAGAAGGCGGTGCAGCCTCGGGGTCTTGAAAGGGGTACGACCGGTCATTCACTTAACCCCTCAATATTAACCTGGATTTGCTTCCGGCGCACCCCCGACCGGTTGTGGTGTGCGCCCGTGATGGGCGATATACCGCCCCAAAACCGGGTGTCGCGAGGTTTTTGTGAGGGCGGTTTAAAACGCAAACCCCCGCATCCGGCACGGCGTAACCACGTGACGCATACAGCGCACGCACACGGCGCATAAAGCGCGGTTACGCATCGTGACGGATGCGGGGGAAAGCTCAAGCTAAAGGGTAAACAGCTACCGAACTAATTAGGCGCCGATACCGAAACCAACGTGACGCTTAGCGTCGGAGCCCAGCTCAACGTAGCCAATCTGAGCGCCAGAAATCAGGGTGGTGTTGCCCTTATCATCCATAATCTGCAGCAGCGAGCCATCCTCAATAGCCTTCGAGACCTTCTCCATGAGGATTTCCTTAGCCTCACTGGTCTCAACAACGATTTCACGAGCAATGTGGCGAATGCCAATCTTGATTTCCATGAGTCTCCTCGCAGAATAGTCCGGTGCAACCAAACGTGCGCCGGGTATGGGAACTGTCTTATCTAGCATCTACTCTAGCGTGAATGCGCCCATCGGCACCGTGAACGGGCGGTACTTCGCCGGGGGCTAATAAAATACTCCACCGACGAACACCAACAGCAAACGCAAAACACAAAAAACGTGGCGGGGGAGCGCAGGCTCTTAAGAGTCCTCCACCTGAATACCGTAGAGAGTCTCCAGTGCCTGCACGTAATCCTCCGTGCGGCCCTCAGCCGCAAGCTTCTTGGCGCGCACCGTCGGGGTGTGCAGCAGAGACTTCACCATGCGGCGCATCGCCAGCTCAAACTGCTCCGTCGCCGCACCGCAACCAAACTGGCTACGCACCTTCTCCAGCTCGGAATCCAGCACAGCCATAGTGTGCGAGCGCAACGCAACAATCGCGGAGTCAATCGTGCGGGAACGCTGACGAGACAGGAACGCCGTAAGCTCAGACTCCACGATGCGCGTAGCCGTCGCCACGGACTCTTCGGTTTCCTCGGGTGCGGCAAGGCGCACCGATTCGAGGGTAATCAACTCAACGTTCGGCAGGTCAGCGACCGAGGGGTCAAAGTCACGCGAAAGTGCCAGATCGAGGATCGTGTGGTGACCGCCCGGAATCTGCTCGGGAAGCAACGGATCGGAACCGCCGGAGCAACCAATAATGATGTCGGCAGAAGCCATCGCCTGCTCCATGCCGTCCACCGGCACCGCAGAAACCTCGCGCTTTGCCGCGAACTCGGCGGCACGACCCGAACGGGAATTGACCCAAATATCGGTGCAACCGCGCTCGCGCAGCGCCGCAATGGTCGCGCCCGCGTAAGCGCCCGTACCAAAAATCAGGGCGCGGCGGGTCGACCAATCCTTCTCGGCGACCTCATCCGCAAGATCGAGGGCAACAGACACAATCGAGCGGCCCTGGGCGCCAAGCGCCGTATGCTGACCCACCTGACGAGCCGTATGCGCCGCATGCTCAAACAGCTGAACCAGCTCACCGGGAAGGGGGACGCCGTCCTCTTGTGCCTTCGCCTGCGCGGCAGCCAGGGCGCGGCGCACCTGACCGGCGATTTCACGCTCGCCAACCACGGCAGATTCCAGGCCGGAGGCGACCGTCAGCAGGTGGCGTGCGGCCTCATCATCGGCGTACACATCGAAGCTGGAATTGACCAGTTCTTTGTCCAGCCCGGAGGTGCGCGCAATAGAGTCGACAATCAGCTCACGAACCATGGGCACATGCGCGGATACGTGTAGCTGAACATACATTTCAAGACGGTTACAGGTGGCAAGAACGACTGCACCCTTCACGCCCAGCTGACGCGCCATATCGCTCGCCAGAACATCGGGTACGCCGGAGGCACCGGCGCTCAACGCAGCGACGGTGGTCAGATCAACGGTGTGGTGCGATGCCACAAATGCATAAGTACTCATCTAGGGGTTAATCATAACCACGCCGACTAAGCCCCTGTAAAGCTCACAGAACCTAAGTTCACGGCTCTACGGGGCTTAGTGGGCGCCACATAGTGGACAAGAAGCGGGGGTATTAGCCGGGGTGCTGCCGGGGTGCTGCCGGGGTGCTGGTGGCAATTCAAAAGCGCAGGTAGGGGAGAATGCACCGGAATGTGAAGGGGTGTATTCGGGGCTTTACCTGCGTATTCTCCGCCATGAACAGGTGCGCACAGGCGGCAGGTGGGGTTCTTATAGGCGCGAACTAAGGCGTCCCTCACCACTAGGGAAGCCACCTTTAGGTAAAAGTCGCCGTGACATAGTGTCGTAAAAACGCCCTCATAAACCTGTCACACTAGACACTATGAGCGAAAACCAGCACACCACTCTCGCATCGGAAAAGGGCACCGCATCGGCTGCCGCACAGGCACCCGCCCTGCCCGCACACCCCACCGACGCCCAGCGACCCCTGCTCACCGACGAGCAGCTCGCACACCTACCCGCCAACCACCCCCTGCGCGCAGGCACCGCCGCCGACTCGCCCATGCTCCGCGCCCTCACCGGCCGCCCCTCCAGTCACCGACCCGTCTGGTTCATGCGCCAGGCAGGCCGCTCCCTGCCCGAATACCGTGAAGCACGCGAAGGCATCCCCATGCTGGACGCATGCCTCACCCCCGACCTCGCCGCAGAAATCACCGTGCAGCCCGTCCGCCGCCACAAGGTCGACGCCGGCATCTTCTTCTCCGACATCGTCATCCCCATGAAGCTTGCGGGCGTCAACGTCGACATCGTGCCCGGTAGGGGCCCCGTACTCGACCAGCCCGTCCGCACCCTCGACGAGGTGCGCGCCCTGCCCGAACTCAAAGACAGCGACCTCGACCCCATCCGCGAAGCTGTCGCCGCCACCGTAGAAATGCTCGGCGACACCCCGCTCATCGGCTTTGCCGGAGCCCCCTTCACCGTCGCCGCCTACATGGTCGAAGGCGGCCCCTCCCGCGACCACCTGCGCCCGCGCACCATGATGCACGCCGACCCCGCCGCCTGGCACGAACTCGCCGCCTGGGCATCACGCACCGCAGGCCAGTTCCTGCGCGCACAGATCGAGGCGGGCGCCTCCGCAGTGCAGCTCTTCGACTCCTGGGCAGGTTCCCTCGGTGAAGGCGACTACCGCCGCTACGTGCAGGCACACTCCGCAACCGCCCTCGACATGGTGCGTGAATACGGTGTGCCGCGCATCCACTTCGGCACCGGCACCACCGCCCTGCTGCCCGCCATGCACGAAGCCGGCGCAGACGTCATCGGCGTGGACTACCGCCTGCCGCTGTCCGCAGCGAACACCCTGCTCAACGGCGCCGTACCTCTGCAGGGCAACATCGACCCGGCACTGCTCGCCGCCGGTAGCGAAAACCTCTACGCACACGTAGACGAAGTGCTTGCCGAAGGCAACGCCGCCCCCTCGCACGTGGTCAACCTCGGCCACGGCGTACCCCCGACCACCGACCCGCAGGTGCTCACCGACCTCGTGGCGTATATCCACGAGAAAACGGCACGCTCAGGCACACGCTAAGGCAACAGATCCGCGGGGCTAACCACATATCAGCGCCGCGGGGCACCGCCTCCCAAAACAACCACCGCGCCCGCTGATAAAGCCAACACCGCAGGGCAGACCCGCTGACAGACCAAAGGAGAACCACCATGGGCCAGCACACCAACCAGGCACCGCACCGGACCACGCAGGCCAGCTCCTCCACCGCGCCCTCCTCCAACGCGCCCCAGACCGCACGAGCATTCACCCGCAAGGAAAAGGTGCCCACCGCCATCGTTATCGGTGGCGGCCCCTCCGGCCTCATCTCCGCACGCCGCCTCGCCGCAGCCGGCATGCGCGTCACCCTGCTCGAACAACGGCACCACCTCGGCGGTGCCGTCGGTGCCCACGAAGTTGGCGGCCTGCTCCTAGACTCCGGCGCCGAATCCTTCGCAACCCGCAGCCCCATCGTCAGCGACCTCGTCAAAGAACTCGGCCTGGGCGACCAGATCGTCACCCCCAACTCCTACGGCTCCTGGCTGTACCTGCCGCAAGGCGCTCGCCGCACCCCCAGCACCGGCATCATGGGCATCCCCGGCAACGTCAACGACAAGTCCCTCATTCCCGTCATCGGCAAGAGCGGCCTGCGCCGCGCCCAGGTGGACAAATTCCTGCCCGTATCCGCTAGCGAAAACGCGAAGACCCTCGGCGAGCTCGTGCGCATCCGCATGGGCCAGAAAGTGCTCGACAACCTCGTCGCCCCCGTCGTCTCCGGCGTGTACTCCACCCACCCCGACAAGCTCGACGTGGACGCCACCATCCCCGGCCTGCGCGCGGCACTGCGTAAGCACCGCTCCCTCTCCGCAGCAGCGGCAGCCTTCCGCTCCGCAGCACCGGCAGGCTCTCAGGTAGCGGGCATCATTGGCGGCATGAACCAGCTCTCCGAACGCCTCGTCGAGGAGCTCTACGCCGCCGGTGTTCGCATCGTCACCGGATTCGACGTCATCGCCGTAGACCGCGACGAATCCACCGGCCAGTGGTTCATCATCCAGCGCCACACCACCGACGGCGAAAACACCCCCCTCTACGCCGACTACCTGGTGGTCGCCACCGACGGCCCGACCGTAGCCCGACTCATTGGTCCGCACGTCTCCACCGCGCTACCCGCCCTGGAACCCGGCCCCGAAGTCGCTCTCGTCACCCTCGTCGTTGACGCTCCCGGCCTGGATAAGCACCCGCGCGGCACCGGCCTGCTCGTCTCCGAAGAAGCAACCGCCGTCCGCGCTAAGGCCCTCACCCACGCCACCGCCAAGTGGCAGTGGGTCGCCGACGCAGCAGGACCCGGCCGCCACGTCGTACGCCTCTCCTACGGCCGCGGCGGCGAAGACTCCCGCTTCTCCGAAGTTGCACTCGCCGACGAACAGCTCATCACCCTCGCCCTGCGCGATGCCACCCGCATGATGGATGTTGCCCTCACCCACCGCAATCTCGTCGACGCGGACGTGGTGCGTTGGCGCGGCGTACTGCCCGCCTCCACCCCCGGCCACCGCGAACGAGTCAAAGAATTCCGCGAACGCGCCAGCGAACTCGGAACCCTCAGCACCGTCGGCTCCTGGGCCGCCGGATCCGGCCTAGTCCTCACCGTCAAAGACACCTACGAGCAGATGGACCAGCTGATCTACCACGCCGCACAAGACTGGGAAGGCATCACCTCCCCGAAGGTCGCAACCGCGAAGTAGACGGCACCGCAACGGCAGAAGCTCAGCCAACAACTCAGCTCAGCCAACAACAAAGCCAAAAAATTGAGAAAACGCGCAGCTACGGAAGCCGCGCCTCCAGCACAGCGAACCCTCGCTGAAGAAAGGAACACACAATGTCTCACGATCACGCAGCACACGGCCACGGCGGCGCACACGGCGCAGGTCAGGGCGGCTACACCCACGCAGGCCACGGCTACGGCGGCGCACCCAAGGGCTACGCAGTCCAGCACTCCGCAGCTGACGAGAACCGCCGCGGCCGCGAAGAAGGTGAAACCCTGCACTACGCCCTCTACACCGTGTTCGCACGCTCCGGCGCACGCCCCGCAGAAGCAAACACCGACGAGGCACGCGCCGAGTTCGAGAAGGTCGCCGAGCAGCTCGCAGCCGACGGCGTGACCCTGCGCGGCATCTACGACGTCTCCGCAATGCGCGACAACGCCGACATCATGATTTGGACCCACGGCGAGAGCCCCGAAAAGCTGCAGGCAGCAGTCCGCAAGATCCGCCGCACCGCGCTCTTCGCAGGCACCACCATCGTCTGGTCCACCATGGGTGTACACCGCGAAGCAGAATTCACCCGCAACCACGCACCCGCCTACGCACGCGGCAAGGCACCCGAAGCATGGGTCTGCGTCTACCCCTTCGTACGCTCCTACGACTGGTACTACATGAACCCCGAACGCCGCGCAGAAATGCTCAAGAACCACGGCATGAAGGCAATCGACTTCCCGCAGATTCTGGCAAACACCGTCGCAACCTTCGGCATGAACGACTACGAGTGGGTCCTCGCCCTCGAAGCACCCCAGCTCGTTGACCTGGTCGACATGATGCGCCACTTCCGCAACACCGAAGCACGCCTGCACGTGCGCGAGGAAACCCCCTTCTACACCGGCCGCCGCATCGGCGCAGACGAAGTGGCAGAGGTTCTGGCGTGAGCCATCAGCCGAACAACGGCGTAACCCTCAACGGCACGCTCCTGCCGGACGACGTGGTACCCAACCGTACCGACCCGGCGAACACCGCCTCCAACGGCCCCGCCGTGCTCAACGAGCAGACCCTCGGTGACTACCGAAGCGAACGCAGCATCACCCGTGAACGTGCCGAAGAGGTACGCCCCTACGACCTGGTGATTCTCTCCTCCTTCGGTGGCCCCGAGGGGCAGGAGGACGTCATCCCGTTCCTGCGCAACGTAACCGCTGGCCGCGGCATCCCGGATGAGCGCCTCGAAGAGGTCGCCACCCACTACCGCGCCAACGGCGGCGTCTCGCCGATTAACGAGCAGAACCGTGCCCTGCTCGCCGCGCTGCAGCAGGCGCTCGCTGAACGCGGCCCGCACATCCCGATCACCTGGGCGAACCGCAACTGGAAGCCCTACGTGAAGGACGTACTCGCCGAAGCCTACGAGAACGGCCACCGCAACGTGCTCGTGCTGGCGACCAGCGCCTACCCCGGCTACTCGAGCTGCCGCCAGTACCGTGAAGACTACGGTGTGGCAATCGAGCAGCTCGGCCTGGAAGGTCGCGTGCACGTGGGCAAGATCCGTCAGTTCTTTGACGTACCCGGCTTCTCCCGCGCTTTCGCCGACGGGCTGAAGGACGGGCTCGCCACGGTGCGTGAGCAGCTTGCCGCACGCGATAGCGGTTCGCCGAACCCGCGCCTGCGCATCATGTTCTGCACCCACTCGGTGCCGACCTCCGCGGCGAACGAGGCAGGCCCGCGCGGCGTGAACTACGAGGGCGGCTCCGCATACGTGGAGAAGCACCTGCAGGTCGCCCGCGCCGTGCTTTCGCTGGTTCGCGATGAGGCTCCGCAGCTTCTGCAGAACGTCGAGTGGGAGCTGGTGTACCAGTCCCGTTCCGGCCCGCCGTCCATGCCGTGGCTCGAGCCGGACGTCAACGACGCCCTGGAGGCGCTGCCCACCCCCGCCAACCCGGCGGAGGACGGCGAAGCCCCCGTGGAAGGCGTCGTGCTGGTGCCCCTCGGGTTTGTCTCCGACCACATGGAAGTCAAGTGGGACCTGGACACCGAGGCGCTGGACACCTGCGAGCGCCTGGGTGTGGTCGCCGTGCGCACCCCCACCCCCGGCACGCATCCGGCGTACGTGGAGTCGCTGCGCCGCCTGATTGCCGAGCGCGTGGAGAACGGCGTTTCAGCCGACCTGCGCCCCGAACGTGAGAGCGTCCTCGCCCCGAGCGCGAGCGGTCAGTATGGCTGGTTCGACGAGTGCGAACCGGACTGCTGCAAGCCCGGTCGTGGCGCGCTGAAGCCGGTGGTTGCAGAATACGCACCCGCCGTTTCGGAGGACGCCACCTCTGCCACAACCGCTGCTGAAACCTCAGCCCGCCGCTCCGGTGGATGCGGCTCCGGCGGATGTTGCTCCCACTAACATCACCCCTATAGCTCCGGCTCGCCCCAACGCCCCCTGACCGGGGTGTGCGGGCGGGTCGGAGCGCACGTGCCTACGGGCTATCACACACATCACCGACAAGGAGAGATATGAGCCATCACGAGTACATCTTGGGCACCCGCGGGTCTGCTCTCGCCCTGACGCAAAGCCGTATTGCTGCTGAAACCGTCACCTCCCTCTACGCCGAACACCAGGCACACCACGGCGCCGCAGATGCCGAGGTCGTGGACTTCACCCTGCGCACCGTCAAAACCGAAGGTGACGTGCTCACCGGACCCCTGGCGACCCTCGGCGGCACCGGCGTATTCGCGGCGGCACTGCGCCAGCGTCTGCTCGACGGTGAGAACGCCTCCGAAGAAAACCGCGTGGACATGGCGGTACACTCCCTCAAGGACCTGCCCTCCGCACCCTGCCCCGGCCTGGTCATCGCCGCAACCCTCAAACGTGAAGACCCCCGCGACGCCCTCGTAGCACGCGACGGCCTGACCCTCGACACCCTGCCCACCGGCTCCCGCGTGGGCACTGGCTCACCCCGCCGCGCCGCCCAGCTGCGTGCACTGCGCCCCGACCTTGAAATCGTGGACATTCGCGGTAACGTGGGCACCCGCATCGGCCGCGTGAAGGGCCTCGAAGAGCACGCCGGCAAGCAGGTCGTGCTCCGCCAGAACACCGAAACTTCCGAACGCGCCGACCACGGTGTAGGCACCGAACGCAGCGGCGACTGTGACGCCGTGGTGCTCGCCGTCTCCGGTCTGAAGCGCCTGGGCAAGGAAGAACTCATTACCGAGTACATGGACCCCACCCGCATGCTGCCCGCCCCCGGCCAGGGTGCGCTCGCCCTGGAAGTGCGCGAAAGCGAGTTTGAGAACCCGGACCCCGCCGCGCTCGCCGACCCTGAGGTGGCACGCCCGGTCCGTGCCCTGGGCCGTGCCCTGCTCGCCGCAAACCACTACGAAACCCGCCTGGCTGTCAGCGCCGAACGTGCCCTGTTACGCCGCCTCGAAGCCGGATGCGCCGCCCCCATCGGCGCGTATGCGCAGGTGGTTGAGGGCGACCTGGTGCTCAACGTTGTGGTGGCCTCCCCGGACGGCACCGACATGCTGCGCCACACCTCGGCAACCGCCGAACTGGATGTGCCCGGCGCCGAACGCCTGGGCGTGCGCGTGGCGGAAGACCTGCTGCAGATGGGCGCCGCCGCCTTGGCCGGATTGGATTTGAAGTAGGCATCATGTCTGCCTTGTGTTCTGAACCTCGGCTGGCTGATACTCCGCAAGCTGCTGCCCCGCCTTCCGAATCCCCGCGCACGGTTCTGCTGACCCGCTCCGCCGCCCAGGGCGCCGCCTTCGCACGCGCCCTCGCCGAAGAATGCGCACAGAACGGGCTGAGGGAGCCCCGGGTACTCTTCGCGCCGCTGCAGCAGGCACGCACCGTCGAGCCGGGCGAAGACCACGCCGCCGCGCTGGAGGCGCTCGCCTCCGGTCAGTACGCGTGGGTGAGCTTCACGAGCGCCAACACGGTTCGCGCCTGCGCCGAGCTGTGGGGTGACGACTTCGCCCGCGCCTGCGCGAGTGGGGGAGCGCGCATCGCCTGCGTGGGTGCGGCGACCGCCCGCGCCGTGCACGCTCAGCTGGGGCTGAACACAGATTTTCAGCCGCAGGTGCAGAGCGCCGTGGGTATGCTCGCGGAGTTTGAAAAGCCTGCAACCGAGCCCGCCGCCGTGCTGGTTCTGGAGGGTTCCAACGCCCGCCCGACCCTGTGCGAAGGCCTCAAGAACCTGGGCTGGGACAGCCGCCGTTGCGTGCTCTACGATATGGTGCCCGCCGAGCAGGTGGCGCCTGGCGAGCTGAGCCTCAGCGCCGCCCGTGCGCTCGTGCAGGGGATTACTGCTGAGGCGAGCGCCCCGGAAACCCCCACCCAGGAAAACCCCGCGCCGGATGTGCTGGTGGTGACCGCCCCCTCCCGCCTGCACGCTCTACTGGACGGCACCCCCGCGCTAACGCCTGAATCTGTGCCGCCTGAGTCCGTGCCGCCGGTGGTGGCGATTGGGGCGAGTACCGCCTCCGCATGCCGCGCCCTAAACCTGCGCCACGTGCAGGCTGATTCTCCGTCACCGCAGGATTTGGCGCGCGCCACCGTATCCCTGATTTAGGCGCATCCCTCATCTAGACCTCATTAAGACACATCTAAGACCACATATTTTTATCGAGTTTTCAGGAGAGATCATGAACCTCACCCGC
>ERZ772972.502-NODE-502-length-14318-cov-4.592091_pt1 | contig 14318 bp, 9 predicted proteins | sample MGYA00580673_ERZ772972 | MGnify/ENA primary metagenome ERZ772972 (study PRJEB29015, sample SAMEA2738051) | human oral metagenome | biome: human oral; feature: human-associated habitat; material: saliva | place: China | collected 2229 ... | reverse complement strand
CTATATAGCTTCACTCGACGACCTATATAGGTCAGCCCACCGACCAATATAGCTTCACACCACCCCTCTATAGATACAGAAGCCACTGCACGGGAAATAGGAGGGGGCAGGTATGCGGGGCATGGCGTATCTTTACGCCAATAAATGACTCAACCAATGGCAGACAACCGCTCCACCCGCCCCTACCAGCTGGGGATCGCCCTCAGTGGCGGCAGCATCAAGGGCTTTGCCCACCTCGGCGTCTTAAAGTACCTCGATGAGGTAGGTCTGCGCCCCGAGATCATCGCTGGCACCAGCGCAGGCTCCATCATGGGCGCCTTCTACGCATCGGGCTATGCGCCTGAGGAGATCCACGAGCTCCTCTCGCAGACGGGCTTCATGCAGATGACCAGCTTCACCACCAAGGGGGGCGGGATCTTCAGCACGACGAAATTCCTCCAGTTGCTTAAGAAGAACCTCCGCCACCGCAAACTGGAGGATCTACCGACCCCCATGCGTATCGTAGCCACCGACCTAAACCAAGGAGAACCACACGTCTTTACTGAGGGCCCCTTGGCTAAGATTATCCTGGCTTCATCAAGCATCCCCATCCTCTTCTGCCCTGTAGAAATCGACGGTCACACCTACGTCGACGGCGGGCTCTTCCGCAACTTCCCCGTCACGGCCATCCGCGAGGACTGCGAGGAGGTCATCGGTATGAACCTCGGCCCCGTGCAGAGCGCCGAAATCCCCATGAATATAAAGGACATCGCTAACCGTGCATGGGAACTAATCTTCCGCCAGAATACCACCCCTGACTGTGCAGCCTGTGATTATCTCCTTGAGACGAGCGAGGTAACGAAGTTCGGGATGTTTGAGGTCAGCGCTTCCGAGCAGCTGATGAAGATAGGCTACGAGCTGGCGAAAGCTGAGCTTGCTCCGCTCGTCAAAAAGAAGAAGGGCGCAAAGAAGCCTTAGCCCCGCCACCTACCCATACCTATGCAGCAGAAGATCGTCATCTACTCCGCCCTCACTCGACTCTGGGGGAATAAGAATACGACCCGGCAGCCCCATGGCACACTCTCCGAGAACGGCTCGGGAAAGCTCCGTGACTTCACACCCGAAGCCCTCGCCTATATCCGCAGCCTCGGGGCTACCCACGTCTGGTATATCGGCCTGCTGGAGCACGCCACGAAGACCGACTACAGCGCCCAAGGCATCCGTCCCGACCACCCCGACACGGTGAAGGGGCAGGCAGGCTCACCCTATGCCGTCAAGGACTACTACGACGTCGACCCCGACCTCGCCGAAGATCCACACACGCGACAGGCAGAGCTGGACGCCCTCATCGAGCGTACCCATCAGGCTGGGCTGCAGGTCTTGATGGACTTTATCCCCAACCACGTCGCCCGCACCTATCACTCCGATGCGTGCCCTGAGGGCGTCGCAGACCTCGGTGCTACGGACGATGTACAGCTGGCGTTCTCCCCGCGCAACAACTTCTACTACCTACCCGACACCTCACTTATCCTACCCTTATCCACAGAGTCATCCCCATACACCGAGTGTCCAGCACGCGCTACGGGCAACGACTGCTTCAGCCCCTACCCCAGCATCACGGACTGGTACGAGACGGTGAAGCTCAACTACGGGGTGGACTACTGCGGGGGAAGTGGCCTGCATGCCGACCCCATCCCCGATACGTGGGTGAAGATGCGTGATATCCTCTGCTACTGGGCTGCACGTGGTGTTGACGGCTTCCGCTGCGATATGACCGAGCTTGTCCCGCCCGCCTTCTGGGCTTGGGCGATCCCCTCGGTGCGTGAGCAGTACCCCGAGACGCTCTTCCTCGCAGAGATCTACCAGCCCCACCGCTACGGCGAGTACCTGCATGCAGGCTTCGACTACCTGTATGACAAGGTCGGCGTCTATGACTTCCTCATCGCTCTCGGCAAGGGCGCACGCGACGCAGCGGACTTCACCGGTGTGCGTGATGCCGTCGGTGGCGAGCAGCCCGCGATGTGCTACTTCACGGAGAACCACGACGAGCAGCGCCTCGCCTCGGACTTTGTCTTCGCCTCGCCCCGTCAGGGCTTCCTCGCTACAGCTGTCGCAGCCCTAAGTGGTGGCAATCCCCTACTCCTCTACTTCGGTCAGGAGCTGGGTGAGCAGGGCATGGACAGCGAGGGCTTCAGCGGGCGTGATGGCCGCACGACGATCTTCGACTACTGGAGCCTCGACAAGCTCCAGCGCCTGCAAGCAGGTAATTACACCCCCGTCCAGCTGACGGACGAAGAGGCCCGCCTACTCAGCGACTACCAGCGCCTCGCCTCCTGCTACACCGACCCCATCATCAGCCGAGGGAGCTACTACGGCCTGCGTGCCGAGGGCTCTGGCAGAGAGCGTATCCTCGCCTTCGCACGCGCTTCGGAGGAAGGACTCTACCTCGTGCTAGCGAACTTCTCCAGCGAGCAAGCAGACATTGCCCTCCCCCTACCCGCTGAGTTCTTCGCTGCTACGGGCATCACCGAGGGCACAGCCTTCCGTGCCGCAGACCAGCTCACGGATGCAGTGGACTTCCTCTGCCTCACCACGCTGGCTCCCCTTCGCCTGAGCCTCGCTCCCCACGGCCTGCAGATCCTTCGCCTCACAGCGGTGTAAAGCAAAGCCCCCCCGCACATATCAGTATAAAAAGGCCCGCCGGCTACCCTCCTTCGTGGAGCGTAGCCGGCGGGCTTATTATGGGGAGTAGCTTCCCTTAGTGCAGGGTAGCTGAGCGGACGATCTCGCAGACCGTGGGGTGTGGGAAGACGATGCGAGACAGCTCCGAGAGCTTCATACGCTGCTCGACAGCCATGATCGCAGGCACCAGGATCTCCGAAGAGCCATTACCGAAGAGGTGCGCACCGAGGATGACACCCTCCTTGTCCGTGAGGAGCTTGCAGAAGCCATTGCCCTGCTCGTTCTCGATGATGAAGCGACCAGAGAGCGTCATCGGCACACGATGCACCTCATAGTCGATGCCAGCCGTACGCAGCTCCTGCTCCGTCTGACCGACAGCAGCGATCTCGGGATCGGTATAGACGATACCAGGGATAGCGCGGTAGCTCATCACATCCTCCGTGCCGGTGATGTGGTGTACAGCGACCTGCCCTTCGCGAGCAGCCGTGTGAGCGAGCATAGACGTACCATTGACATCACCGATGGCATAGATACCAGGCACCGAGGTCTGGAGGTGCTCATCGACGACGACAGCCCCACGCTGGAGCTCGACACCGACCGTCTCCAGTCCCAGACCATCGGTCACAGCACGACGACCGACGCTGACCAGCAGCTTATCGAAGGGGATCTCCAGCGTCTCGCCCTCATGCTCAGCGATGACCTTGCCCTCACGCACTGCAGTGACCTTCGTGGAGAGATGGAACTTCACCTTGCGCTTCTCGAAGGCCTTCTGCAGCTCCCCAGAGAGCTCTTCGTCCATAGGCCCGAGGATCTTAGGCAGCATCTCGACGACCGTCACCTCCACGCCGAGCGTAGAGAAGAAGGACACGAACTCCATACCGATGACCCCGCCACCGAGGACGACGAGGCTCTGTGGGAGCTCCTCGACCTCAAGCGCTTCCTTAGCTGTCCAGAAGGGCACGTCGCTCAGCCCATCGATGGGTGGGATGAAGGCACGTGATCCCGTAGCGATGATGACGTGGCGTGCCGTATAGGTCGCCTCGCCTGCAGCGATGGTGAAGCCCTCATCACCGCGACCCGTGAGACGAGCCTCTTCGGTGACGATCTCGACCTCATGACCCTGCAGACCGATACGGATACCCGCACCGAGCTTCTTGAGGATCTTCGTCTTGCGCGCCATCACCTTACCGAGGTCGAAGGCTGCTTCAGGGATCGTAAGACCATATTTCTTGCCATCGAGGGCTTCGGAGAGGAGGTGGGCTGAGTGCAGGAGTGCCTTCGTAGGTACGCAACCTTCGTTGAGACAGACACCACCGAGCTTATTCTTCTCGAAGATGACGACGCGGAGGCCGTGGGCTGCTGCATGCTCTGCAGCGTCGGTACCGCCGGGGCCAGCACCGATGATAGCTACATCGTAGTTCATGAATTTGAGTGTAGTGAGTGAGTTATATAGGTATTATTAGCTAAGACCCTCGATGTGTCCATCGATGAAGTCGATCTTTTCTGCTTGGGGGACACGGGGCAGACCGGGCATACGCACCAGAGCGCCGAGGACGAGGACGATCATCTCAGCACCCGTGTTGATGACGACGTCGCGCACCTCGAGGTCGAAGTCACGCACGCTACCATAGGCCGTGGGATCGTCGCTGAAGGAGTACTGCGTCTTGGCGATACAGACGGGGAACTTCGACCAGCCGTGGCGCTCGATACGCTCGAGCTGGCGCTGTGCCTTCGCCGAGAAGTGGATGGAGCGTGCACCGTAGATGCGCTGAGCGATAGCCGTAGCCTTCTCCTCGATGGAGGCGGTGAGGGGATAGGTGAACTGCAGGGGCTGCGAGGGCCTCTGCTCGATGGTCTCGACGACGAGGCGAGCCAGCTCCTCCGCACCAGCACCACCTTCGCCGAAGGCCGTGTTGACAGCGAAGCCCACACCAGCGGCGTGGCAGTGCTCACGCACCAGTGCGATCTCCTCCTCCGTATCGGTAGCGAAGCGGTTGAAGGCAACGACGACCGTCTGCCCGAAGCTCTTGAGGTTCTCGATATGGCGGTCGAGGTTAGCCAGCCCATGGCGGACGCCCTCGATATTCTGCGTCTTGAGATCCTTCTCATCGACACCACCGTGCATCTTCAGCCCGCCGAGGGTAGCCACGAGGACGGTGAGCGCAGGCTGGAGGCCTGCCGTGCGGCACTTGATGTTGTAGAACTTCTCTGCGCCGAGATCCGCACCGAAGCCAGCCTCCGTGATCGTGTAGTCGGAGTGCGCCAGTGCCATGCGGGTGGCGAGGATCGAGTTGCAGCCGTGGGCGATGTTAGCAAACGGGCCGCCGTGGATGAAGGCAGGGGTATGCTCGGTCGTCTGCGCCAGATTGGGCTTGATAGCGTCGAGGAGGAGGACGGTGATCGCACCCGCTACACCGAGGTCACGCACGGTGAAGGGCTCACCCTGCTTCGTATAGCCGAGGAGGATATTCTCGATACGGCGACGCAGGTCTTCGAGCGAAGTCGACAGACAGAGGATCGCCATGATCTCCGAGGCAGGCGTGATGTCGAAGCCCGATTCGGCTGGGATACCATTGACCTGACCACCGAGGCCCGTGACGATGGAGCGCAGAGAACGGTCGTTGACGTCGAGGACACGCTTCCAGAGGACTTCGCTGAGACCCTTGTCCGTATTGCGGTTCTGGTAGATGTAGTTGTCCAGGAGCGCAGTGATCATATTGTGCGCCGAGGTGATGGCGTGGAAGTCACCGGTGAAGTGCAGGTTGATCTTCTCCATAGGAAGCACCTGAGCGTAGCCACCACCAGCAGCACCGCCCTTCATACCGAAGCAAGGGCCGAGAGAGGGCTCACGCAGTGCGACGACCGCCTTATGACCGAGGCGGTTCATACCGAGAGCGAGGCCGATAGAGACCGTCGTCTTGCCGATACCAGCCTTCGTAGCGGTGATGGCGGTGACGAGGATGAGCTTGCCAGGCTTATGACCAGCTTGGAGCTCGGAGAGGTCTACCTTGGCGAGGTACTTGCCGTAGTGCTCCAGGTGGTCGGTGGGGATAGCCACCTTGGCAGCTATCTTTTCGATCGGCTCGAGGGCTATCGAGCGGGCGATTTCGATGTCGGTCTTCATTACCAGAAAGAGAGTTAGTGGGTCAATTATGTGGGTAAAAGAGCTTCCTATTCGGGAGGGAGATGGGGTGAAAGCAAGCCGTGCGAAAGGACTGTAGAGGGGACTAACAGTTCTTTCGCACGGACATATAGAGGTTACTTGAGGTACTTATCAAGCCAGCCGAAGAAGGTACGCTGCCAGAGCAGGGCGTTCTGCGGGCGGAGGATCCAGTGGTTCTCATCGGGGTAGATGAGGAGCTCGGCTGGGATGCCACGGAGCTTAGCCGCGTTGAAGGCCGCCATACCTTGGCCTGCGAGAATGCGGTAGTCGCGCTCGCCGTGGATGACCAGTATCGGCGTATCCCAGTTCCCTACGAGCTTGTGGGGGGAGTTGGCGAAGGTGCGCTGAGCGACTGCATTGTCCTTCTCCCAGGGAGCACCGCCCATATCCCAGTTGGCGAACCACATCTCCTCGGTCGTCATGTACTGCATCTCAAGATTGAAGATACCTGCGTGGGCGATGAAGGCCTTGAAGCGCTTCTGGTGCACGCCTGCCAGATAGAAGACGGAGTAGCCGCCGTAGCTGGCACCGACACAGCCGAGACGCTCGCTGTCGACCCAAGGCTCCTTCTTCAGCTCATCGACTGCTGTGAGGTAGTCTTGGATATTCTGCCCCGAGTAGTCACCGCTGATCTGCTCGTTCCATGCCTTACCGAAGCTGGGGACACCGTGGCGATTGGGAGCGATGACGATATAGCCTTGCTCAGCCATAAGGCGCATATTCCAGCGGTAGGAGAAGAACTGACTGACAGGGCTCTGTGGGCCACCCTGGCAGAAGAGCAGCGCAGGGTACTTCTTCGTCTTGTCGAAGTTCGGTGGGAGGACGACCCAGACAAGCATATTGCCCCCGTCGGTCGTCTTGATCCAGCGCTTCTCTACTGAGATCGGAGCGAGACCGTCGAGTGTGGACTTATTCTCTGCCGTGAGCTGCTTCGCTGCCCCTGTCTTGACGTCTACAAGGTAGAGGTCCGTGGGCTCGATGTAGCTCTGACGGCCAGCGAGGATCTTATCGCCCTGCACATCCAGCGAGGTGTAGTCGTGCATACCCGTGGTGATCTGGCGGATCTTACGGCCCTTGAGCGCGATCTCCCAGAGCTGGGCTTCGGCATGCTTCGTCGAGAGGAAGAAGAGGCTCTGGCTATTGGCAGCCCACTGGAGCTCATCGACATCGTACTCAAAGCCGTCGGTGAGGAAGGTCTTCTGCCCCGTCTTCAGATCCTGGACGAAGAGGCGCTTGAGGTCGGCTTCGTAGCCGTCACGCTCCATGCTGATCCAGCTGATGCGCTTGCCATCGGGTGAGAAGCGAGGGTGGGTATCATAGCCGCCCATCCCCTCGGTGATATTGCGAGTCTGCCCAGAGGCGAGGTCGTAGAGATAGATATCGGTGTTGGTGGAGAGGGAATACTCCATGCCCGTCTTCTTGCGGGAGGAGTAGGCTAAGGTCTTACCGTCGGGGCTCCAGGAGAGTTCCTCTGCCCCGCCGAAGGGCTTCGTAGGAGCTTCGTAGGGCTCACCTTCGAGGATGTCCTTACCGCCCGTGATCGCTTCACCTCCGACGGGGGCGATGAAGATATGGGGGATCGTCTCTACCCATTCGTCCCAATGCTTGTACATCAGATCGGTGACGATACGACCCGTAGCCTTGGGCAGGTCGGGGTAAATCTCCTTAGTACTCTTACCGAAGGAAATCTCCTTGATATAGGCCAGCTGCTTCTCATCGGGTGAGAAGAGGTAGTCCGAGAGCCCGCCCTCGATATTGGTCACCTGACGGCGGTCCGTACCATCGGGAGCCATCGTCCAGACCTGAGGAGCGCCACTCTCCGAGGAGATGTAGCTGATGCGACGGCCCTGCTGGATCCAGCGAGCGCCATGTACGCCAGCTACACCCTGGGTGATCTGGCGGCGTGCACTGCCATCGGAGGAGATGGTAAAGAGCTCGGTGCGGATCTTATTGTCCTTGATGCTGGGGAAGCCCACGCTGTAGACGACCGTCTTGCCGTCGGGAGAGAGGGCGGAGGCACCGACACGAGCGAGCGAAAGCATCGTCTCGGGCGCCATGTGCTGCGACTGCTGAGCCACAGCAGGCAGGGTCGCCGAGAGGGCTGCTGCCGTAGCAAGAGCGGTGATGTGCTTCTTGATCTTCATAGCGATATGCGTATTGTATGTGTATGTGGTCTGGGATTAGGAGAAGCGTAGGCCAAGGGCTTCCTTGAGCTTGCGCACCTCGGGGTTGATCTCCGCAAGCTGATTGAAGCGATCCTCTTGGGTGAGGACGATCTTCGCCTGCTCCTCTACAGTCTTCTCCCGCAAGACGAGGTTGAACTTCCGATTCTGCAGCGTCGTACGGAGGAACTCCACGAGCTGGGGATAGACCTCCATCACCGTGGTATGGATAGCCTCACCTGGTGGGAGGGAGATCTCTGCCTGCACGCCGTCTAAGAGCTTCGGTAGCTCGGGGCGCAGGATATTGCGGTAGAGGATCTGTGAGGGCGTCAGCTCTTGCTCGACGAAGCGCACCCAAGCTCGCTGGAGATCATCCTCCGTGAAGTCCTTATCCTCGACAGGGGCAGGGGCCTCAGCTGGAGCCGTAGAAGAGGCTTCGCTGGGAGCGTCTGCACGACGGCGTGCTCCGAAGAGACGCTTAGGAGCGGACGAGGGGGGAGCTGGTGCAGGTGTCGGTTCAGATGCCGCAGGTGCGGGCGCAGGTGTCGGTTCAGCTGCCGCCGGAGGAGGCGTCACCGCCGAAGGGGCTGGCTTAGGTGCGGCCTGTGGTGCGGGAGGAGCTACGGGAGCTGTCTGCGCTTTGGGCGCAGGAGAAGCTGGGGGTGTAGTCGCAGGGGGCGTCTGAGGAGCTGCCTGTGGTGTAGCCGTCTGAGGTGCGGCGGGTGCTGGCGCAGCAGGGAGACTGAGGTCGGAGTCCCGCTTGAAGAGAGGGACCATGCTGAGGAAGCTCAGCTCGACTAAGAGGCGCTTATTCGTTGCCCCGCGATACTGCTGATCGGCCTGCACCAGAGTCTTGAGCGCAGCAAAGAGGCTGGCAGGCGTGCACTGCTGGGCAATGGTCGCATAGGAGGCGGCTACGGCATCGGGCTTCTCCAAGAGCTGGAGCGTCTCGGGATGCTGGGCTACAAGGAGGTCACGCACGAAGGCAGAGAGCCCCGTGAGGATCGTCTGCCCCTCGAAGCCCTTACCCATCAGCTCATCCAGAAGGAGCAAGACACTACGATGGTCCCCACTCAGGAAGAGCTCAAAGATGCGGATGAAGTAGGTATAGTCAAGGACATTCAGACTCTCCAGCGCATGCTGGTAGGTGATATGCCCGCCGGCGAAGCTGGCGATACGGTCAAACATCGACAGCGCATCGCGCATCCCCCCATCAGCCTTCTCGGCGATGAGCCCGAGCGCCGTCTCCTCGGCATCGATACCCTCGCTATCGGCGACGTAGCGCAGATGGCGGGTGATATCCTGCACGGTGATTCGCTTGAAGTCATAGATCTGACAGCGCGAGAGGATGGTGGGGAGGATCTTGTGCTTCTCCGTCGTTGCTAAGATGAAGATAGCGTACGAGGGGGGCTCTTCGAGGGTCTTGAGGAAGGCATTGAAAGCCGCCGCCGAGAGCATATGCACCTCGTCGATGATATAGACCTTGTAGCGACCGAGAGCGGGTGGCATCTGCACCTGCTCGGTGAGCTGGCGGATATCCTCTACGGAGTTGTTCGACGCAGCGTCCAACTCGAAGATGTTGAAGGAGCGCTGCTCCTCGAAGGCCTTACAGCTCTCGCACTGCCCGCAAGCCTCACCTTCGGCGGAGAGATTCTCGCAGTTGATCGTCCGCGCCAAGACGCGTGCCGCCGTCGTCTTCCCTACCCCACGGGGGCCACAGAAGAGGTACGCATGGGAGAGTTTGCCCGAGCGAACAGCGGTGCGTAGTGTGGAGGCCATAGCCTCCTGCCCGACGATGCTACGGAAGGTGTCGGGACGGTATTTGCGTGCGGAGACGACGTAGTGCTCTGTCATTCTTCGAGGTCTGTGCTGGATCTATTACTGGTAGGACAAAGATACGTATTCCGCTCCAGCCTATGGAGTGCTATCTATAATAAAGTAGCGCCCCCCACCCGCCGGATCATAGTCCGAGGGATGGGGGGTGCCTATTATGTGGGGAGGTGACGAAGCACCCTTAGCTTACTCCGTGAGGCCGCGGAAGCGCAGAAGGCTCGACATATCGGGCTCCGTGAGGCCGGTGAAGTTCGTGAAGAACGTGCCGACAGGAGCGGTATTCCCGCGTGAGAGGACCATCTCACGGAAGCGCTGACCATTCTCACGCGTCAGCCCGCCGTGTGCGGCGAACCACTCGTAGATATTGTGGTCGAGGACCTCCGTCCAGAGGTAAGAGTAGTAGCCCGAAGCATAGCCACCAGCGAAGACGTGCAGGTAGTAAGCCGAGCGGTAGCGGGGAGGTACGAGAGCGAAGTCAAGACCAGCACGAGCGAGCACTTCACGCTCGAAGGCATCTACATCGCTCACCGTCTGACCAGCAGGGAGCATCCCCCAAGCCATATCGATCGTCACGGCAGCGAGGTTCTCAGCCAGCGCGTAGGACTGTCCGTAGGTAGCAGCAGCCTTCATCTTGTCGATGAGCGCCTGAGGCATAGGCTCACCCGTCTTGTAGTGGCGGGCGTAGTGGCGCAGGACGACAGAGTCCGTCATCCAGTGCTCGTTGAACTGCGAGGGCATTTCCACGAAGTCACGAGGCGTATTCGTACCCGAGAGCGTCTCGTACTTCTGCGAAGCGAAGAGGCCGTGCAGAGCGTGGCCGAACTCATGGAAGAGCGTCTCTACATCCGACGAGGTGAGGAAGGCGGGAGCGCCCTTAGCAGGAGCCTCGAAGTTGCAGACGTTGTAGATGACAGGCTTCGTACCGAAGAGCGTGCTCTGCTGGACGAAGTTCGACATCCATGCCCCACCCGTCTTCGTTGGGCGACGGAAGTAGTCCGTATAGAAGAGGGCCATGGGGGTATTATCCTGGTCGAAGACCTCGTAGACCTGTACACCATCAGCATAGACAGGGATATCAGGACGGGGCTTGAAGGTCAGGCCATACAGCTGGTTGGCTGCGTAGAAGACTCCATTCTTCAGCACGCTATCCAGCACGAGATAGGGCTTGAGGTCGGCTTCGTTGAGGTCGTACTTAGCCTTCTTCAGGCGCTCGGCATAGTAGTCAAGGTCCCAAGCAGCGAGCTTGAAGTCCTTACCCTCCGTCTGCTGAGCGAAGGCTTCGAGTTCGGCGACATCGGCAGCGACCTTAGCACGGCAGGCGGGAGCCAGCTGGCTGATGAGGCGCTCTACAGCCTCAGGACGACCAGCCATCTGGTCACTCAGTGCCCAAGAGGCGAAGTTGGGCAGCCCGAGGAGCTTTGCCTTCTCGGCGCGCAGGGCTGCGATGCGGGTGATCGTGGGGTGCGTATTCGTGCTATCACCGCTCGAGCAGCGTGAGAGCGAAGCCTCGAGGACGCGACGACGGACATCACGATTGTTGAGGTCGACGAGGTAGCCTGGGCGTGACGTATTCGTCTGCTCCAGCAGGTACTTACCCTTGTGGCCTGCAGCGGTAGCTGCCTCGGCAGCACGGGTGATCGCTTCTTCGGAGAGGCCGTCGAGCTCCTCGACCTTGTCGACGAGGACGGCTGCTTCCTTCGTGCCAGCGTTCACCTGATTCGTGAACTTCGTCTGCAGCACAGCGATCTCGCTATTGATCTTCTTCAGAGCTTCCTTGTCGGCAGCTGAGAGGAGAGCGCCCTCATGGACGAACTGATCATAGAGAACCTCCGTGAGGCGTAGGTCTTCACCCTGGAGGCTGGAGCGCTGGTCGTAGACGGCCTTGATACGAGCGAAGAGCTTCTCATTCAGGAGCAGCGCATCGTGGTGGGCGGAGAGCATGGGCGTCGTCTCCTCATCGATCTTCTGCAGCTCCTCGGTGCCGTCAGCACCTACGAGGCCTGAGAGGATAGAGGTAGCGCGTGCGAGGAGGCGACCGGACTTCTCATACGCCAGCACGGTGTTCTCGAAGGTCGGAGCAGCCGTATTGCTCGTGATGCTGTCGATCTCGGCGAGCTGGATACGGATCCCCTCCTCGATAGCGGGGATGAAGTGCGCAGGGCGGATCTTACTGAAGTCGGGAGCTTGGTAGTCAAGCGTGCTCTCGGTGAGGAGGGGATTCTCCTTGGTCGAGCTGGTCTGGCAAGCAGTGAGCATAGCGAGGAGGCTCAGAGTGGCAATGAGTCGTTTCATAGGTGTGTGGGGGAATTAGAGGTGGGAGGTCGCTGGGGGAGCTACACCAGGGGCTGGGGCTCACCGATCCAGGCGATGGCCTCATCGATCGGGTGGATCTGAGGGGCGTAGAGGAGGCGTCTGAGATCTTCGATAGTAGTCTTGACGCAGTAGTCCCCTGCGAGGCCTGCGACGTCGATGCGGCGGGCGTTCATAAGGAGGTCGGGCACTGCGTCGTGGAAGGCACTATAAGCATCCTTGTGGCGGGTCATCGCCTTGGGGATGAAGAGGACGTTTTGCCCCTGACGCTTGCGCTCCATGATCGCATCAGCCAGAGGGGGATAGAGAGCCGCCCCCGTCGTGTAGCGGACGCAGTGGATAGGCCATGGGCCACCAGAGACATCGAAGCTACAGTGGTCGGCAGGATGCTGGTCCATGGTGACGACGATAGCATCGTACTCGGCGTGGTGCTCCTTGACGTAAGCGGTGAGGTAATCCATCGCTGGGATCGCGCCTTCGATGGCGAGGGAGCCGGTGATGAAGTCGTTCTGGGGATCTACGATCAGCAGGATGTTCATGATTAGAGGTAGTGGGTGTGGTTTTTGGGGGTAAAGAGTGAGGGGGGGAAGGGTGGCGCGCGGGGAAGGCGCCTGAGTGCCCCAAGGCTGAGCCTCTAAGAGAGGGCACTCAGGCGGCTCCGCTACGCCGCATCTCGAGTCTTATCAGAGCTCGAGATCGAGGTCGAACTGCTCATGCCAAGGCAGGCCCTGCTTCATGAGCTGCTCCATGAAGGGATCTGGATCGAACTCCTCGACGTTGTACACGCCTGGGCGACGCCAGAGGCCCTTGAAGAACATCATCGCACCGATCGTGGCGGGTACACCCGTGGTGTAGCTCACGCCCTGAGCACCGGTCTCCTGATAGGCAGCCTGGTGGCTGCAGTTGTTCCACACGTAGTAGGTCTTCTCCTTGCCGTCCTTGATACCGCGGATACGGCAGCCGATAGACGTCTCACCCGTGTAGTTCTCACCGAGCTCACCGGGGTTAGGCAAGATCGCCTTGAGGAACTGGATGGGGACGATCTCGACGCCGTTGTAGAGGACGGGGTCGATACGCGTGATACCGATATTCTGCATGACGCGCAGGTGGGTCAGGTACTCCTGCCCGAAGGTCATCCAGAAGCGTGCACGACGGATCGTGGGATAGTTCTTCACGAGCGACTCCAGCTCCTCGTGGTAGAGGAGGTAAGACTCACGCACCCCGATATTGGGATAGGTCAGGGGCTTGTGGATCTCCTGAGGCTCGGTCTCGCGCCACTGCCCATCCTCGTAGTACTTACCCTTCTGAGTGATCTCGCGGATGTTGATCTCGGGATTGAAGTTCGTGGCGAAGGCCTTGTGGTGGTCGCCGCCATTGCAGTCTACGATATCGAGGTAGTGGATCTCATCGAAGTGGTGCTTGGCAGCATAGGCGGTGAAGACCCCGGTCACCCCTGGGTCGAAGCCACAGCCCAGGATAGCCGTCAGCCCAGCTTCTTCGAAGCGCTGCTTGTAGGCCCACTGCCAGCTGTACTCGAACTTAGCCTCGTCGAGCGGCTCATAGTTCGCCGTGTCGAGGTAGTTGACGCCTGCCTCGAGGCAAGCATCCATGATATGGAGGTCCTGATAGGGCAGAGCGACATTGATGACCAGCTCTGGCTTGAAGGACTTCATCAGAGCGACGAGCTCGGGGACGTTATCAGCGTCGACGGCTGCCGTCTGGATCTTGACATTGGTAATCTCGGAGGCAATCTTATCGCACTTACTCTTCGTGCGGCTGGCGAGCATAATCTCTGTGAATACGTCGCTATTCTGTGCCACCTTCTTGGCCACTACCGTACCGACACCGCCGGCACCGATAATGAGGACTCTTCCCATACGCTATTCTTAGTCTTCTTAGGCTAAAGGATAAATAATACGATTTCCGTCTATACCACTTAAGGTACAGATCTACACAAAGGTACAAAAAGTAGAGGTAAGCCCTTCGCTCCCCTCTTAAGAGCGCCTTGCATCCGCTCTCCTGAGACTGCTTCCGAGAGTCCTACCCTCTATTTATTCTGCTAAGGCATCGCACGCCCAGCTCCCCGATATGCCTCTCCGAAGCGATACGCAAACCCCTCGCCTTATCACGCGTATTTCTCTTATCCAGCGGAGGAAAAGTGTTCTTCTCGTGAAGAAAAAAGCGCCTTC
>ERZ772972.500-NODE-500-length-14361-cov-10.867119_pt1 | contig 14361 bp, 14 predicted proteins | sample MGYA00580673_ERZ772972 | MGnify/ENA primary metagenome ERZ772972 (study PRJEB29015, sample SAMEA2738051) | human oral metagenome | biome: human oral; feature: human-associated habitat; material: saliva | place: China | collected 2229 ... | reverse complement strand
ACTGGGGTGTTATCCCAATGTTGACAGATGCTCCATCATCAACTGACGATATGTTTGAAATTGCTGAACGTAAAGCAGTTGAAGCAGGTCTTGTACAATCTGGTGACGATATCGTAATCGTAGCTGGTGTACCACTTGGGGAAGCTGTACGTACAAACACAATGCGTATCCGTACAGTACGTTAATCTAAATTCTAAAAGCCTATCATATCAAGCTTTATTGCTTGTGTGATAGGTCTTTTTTGTACCAAGGGGCAAATAGGGGCATAACTTTTTATTCTCGATTTGATGCTTATAATTAGGGAATAGATATTAAAAATTATAAAGGATGGAAAAAAGACAGAAATTATGATATACTTTAATGTAGGACCTTTTTAGAAATTTTGAAAGAGTATTAAAAATATATAATGAAAAAAATTGTTATCAATGGTGGCATTTCACTGCAGGGTGAAATCACCATTAGTGGTGCAAAAAATAGCGTAGTCGCCTTGATTCCGGCAATAATTTTAGCCGACGACGTTGTTACTTTAGATTATGTTCCAGAAATTTCTGATGTAGATAGCTTAGTTGAAATTATGGAATTAATGGGTGCGAGTGTTAAGCGTTACGATGATGTTCTAGAAATAGATCCAAGAGGTGTTAAAAATATCCCTATGCCTTATGGCAAAATTAATAGTCTTCGGGCATCTTATTATTTTTATGGGAGCTTATTAGGTCGTTTTGGGGAAGCTACAGTGGGCTTACCAGGAGGGTGTGATCTTGGACCTCGTCCTATTGATCTTCATCTCAAAGCGTTTGAAGCGATGGGAGCTAAGGTAAGTTATGAGGGAGATAATATGAATTTATCTACCCAAGGGAAAGCTCTTCATGGTGCAAGTATCTATATGGATACTGTTAGTGTTGGTGCGACTATTAATACGATGATTGCTGCAGTGAAAGCAAAAGGACGGACTGTTATAGAAAATGCTGCGCGTGAACCTGAGATTATTGATGTTGCAACTTTGTTAAATAATATGGGGGCTCATATCCGAGGTGCAGGAACAAATATAATTACTATTGATGGTGTAGAAAAACTTCATGGAACACGTCATCAGGTTATTCCAGATCGTATTGAAGCTGGAACCTATATTTCTTTAGCTGCTGCAGTTGGTAAAGGAATTCGTATTAATAATGTCCTTTATGAACACATAGAAGGTTTTATTGCGAAATTGGAAGAAATGGGTGTTCGAATGACTGTATCTGAAGACAGTATATTTGTTGAAGAGCAATCCAATTTAAAAGCAATTAATATTAAAACAGCTCCTTATCCAGGTTTCGCAACAGATTTACAACAACCAATTACCCCTCTCTTATTAAAAGCTCAAGGGCGCGGTACCATTGTTGATACGATTTACGAAAAACGTATCAATCATGTTTTCGAATTAGCTAAGATGGATGCAGATATCTCTACAATGAATGGGCATATTTTATATAGAGGTGGACGTGATTTACAGGGGGCAAAGGTTAAGGCGACTGATCTTAGAGCAGGGGCAGCATTAGTTATTGCTGGTCTGATGGCTGAAGGAAAAACTGAAATTACAGATATCGAGTTTATCTTACGTGGTTATTCAAATATTATTGAAAAATTGCGTAATCTAGGAGCTGATATTACACTAGTTGACGAATAAATCGTAGAGGTGTTTATGAATATTTGGACCAAATTAGCAGAGTTTTCTTTTTTTGAGACGGATCGCTTGTATTTGCGTCCTTTCTTTTTTAGTGATAGTAAGGCATTCTATGAAATTGCTGCTAATCCTGAAAACTTACAATTCATATTTCCAACTCAGGCTAGCTTAGAAGAAAGCCAATTCACACTTGCCAATTATTTTATGAAATCTCCATTGGGTGTATGGGCTATTTGTGATCAGAAAACTCAGCAAATGATAGGTTCCATCAAATTTGAGAAGATAGATGAGATAAAGAAAGAAGCTGAAATTGGCTATTTTTTGAAAAAAGATACTTGGTCCCAAGGATTTATGACTGAAGTTGTCACCAAACTTTCTCAGCTTTCCTTTCAAGAATTTGGTCTTAAAAAATTAACTATTATTACTCATGTAGAAAATAAGGCTAGTCAAAAAGTTGCTCTCAAGGCTGGATTTAGTCTTTTTCGTCAGTTTAAGGGAAGTGATCGCTACACAAGAAAAATGCGAGATTATCTTGAATTTCGAAATGTAAAAGGAGAATTCAATGAGTAAACACCAGGAAATTCTAAGCTATTTAGAAGAATTGCCAGTTGGTAAGCGTGTTAGTGTTCGTAGTATTTCTAATCATTTAGGAGTTAGTGATGGAACGGCTTATCGTGCAATCAAAGAAGCTGAAAATCGTGGAATTGTCGAGACCCGTCCACGAAGTGGAACAATTCGTGTAAAATCTCAAAAAGTAGCAATTGAAAAACTAAATTATGCTGAAATAGCTGAAGTTACTTCTTCTGAAGTTTTAGCTGGACAAGAGGGTCTAGAACGTGAATTTAGTAAGTTTTCAATCGGAGCTATGACTGAACAGAATATTTTGTCCTATCTTCATGATGGTGGTCTATTGATTGTAGGTGACCGAACTCGTATCCAATTGTTGGCTCTTGAGAATGAAAATGCTGTTCTTGTTACTGGTGGATTTCATGTAAGTGAAGAAGTATTGGAGCTTGCAAATCAAAAGGAGATTCCTGTTTTAAGAAGTAAGCACGATACCTTTACTGTTGCGACAATGATTAATAAAGCCTTATCAAATGTACAGATTAAAACAGATATTTTAACAGTAGAGAAACTCTATAGATCAAGTCATGAATATGGTTTTCTCAGAGAAACAGATACTGTTAAAGATTATTTGGATCTAGTCCGTAAGAGCAGAAGTAGTCGTTTCCCAGTTATTAATCAACACCAAGTTGTTGTTGGAGTAGTTACTATGAGAGACGCAGGAGATAAGTCCCCTAATACCACCATTGATAAGGTCATGACACGAAGTGTCTTTCTGACAGGTTTAGCAACCAATATTGCTAATGTCAGCCAAAGGATGATTGCAGAAGACTTTGAGATGGTTCCAGTAGTACGAAGTAATCAAACCTTACTTGGTGTTGTTACGAGACGTGATGTTATGGAAAAGATGAGTCGTTCCCAAGTTTCAGCTCTTCCAACTTTTTCAGAGCAAATAGGACAGAAGCTTTCTTATCATCATGATGAAGTAGTCATTACAGTAGAACCTTTTATGCTTGAAAAAAACGGAGTTCTTGCTAACGGTGTATTGGCAGAAATCTTGAGTCACATGACACAAGATTTAGTGGTGAATAGTGGACGCAGTCTTATTATTGAACAGATGCTCATTTACTTTTTACAGGCTGTTCAGATTGATGATACATTACGTATTCAGGCTCGTATCATCCATCATACAAGACGATCTGCTATTATTGATTACGACATTTACCACGGACATCAGATCGTTTCAAAAGCAAATGTAACGGTAAAAATTAATTAGAATCTTATTTAGAAACTAGGTAAAAATATGATAACATTAAAATCCGCTCGTGAAATTGAAGCCATGGATAAGGCGGGTGATTTCTTGGCTAGTATCCATATCGGATTACGTGATTTGATTAAGCCAGGTATTGATATGTGGGAAGTTGAAGAGTATGTCCGTAGACGTTGTAAGGAAGAGAATTTCCTTCCTCTTCAAATTGGGGTTGATGGAGCAGTTATGGATTATCCTTATGCAACTTGTTGCTCACTTAATGATGAAGTAGCTCATGCTTTTCCTCGTCATTATATCTTAAAGGATGGTGACCTGCTTAAAGTTGATATGGTTCTAGGTGGTCCTATTGCCAAATCTGACCTCAATGTCTCTAAACTGAACTTCAATAATGTCGAACAAGTTAAAAAGTATACTCAAAGCTACTCTGGTGGCTTGGCGGATTCGTGTTGGGCTTATGCAGTTGGTACACCGTCTGAAGAAGTAAAAAACTTGATGGATGTAACCAAAGAAGCAATGTATAAGGGAATTGAGCAGGCTGTAGTAGGAAATCGTATCGGTGATATCGGTGCGGCTATTCAAGAATATGCTGAAAGTCGTGGTTACGGGGTTGTCCGAGATCTAGTAGGCCACGGTGTAGGACCTACAATGCATGAAGAACCAATGGTGCCTAACTATGGTATTGCAGGTCGTGGTCTTCGCCTTCGTGAAGGAATGGTCTTGACAATTGAACCGATGATTAATACTGGCGACTGGGAAATTGATACAGATATGAAGACTGGTTGGGCACATAAGACCATTGATGGTGGTCTATCTTGTCAATATGAACATCAATTCGTTATTACCAAGGATGGACCTGTCATTTTGACTAGTCAAGGTGAAGAAGGCACATATTAAGAAAATAAAAAAGGGGTAAGTCTCCTTTTTTATTTTTAGAGCACCGTCGTAGCAGATTTCTTACAAATAATCATATTTATAGTACAATGGAATTACTCTTATGAAAGTAGGTTACTGATTGGAATCAATATTATTTTCTATTTCAGTCTTCTTGGCTGGTGTTCTTTCATTTTTTTCACCTTGTATTTTCCCTTTACTGCCGGTTTATGCTGGGATTTTATTGGATGATCAGGAAAGTGCAAAAAGTTTTTCTTTATTTGGGAGAAAGGTTCTCTGGTCAGGTTTGATTCGAACTCTTTGCTTTATCGCAGGCATCTCTCTCATTTTCTTTATTCTAGGCTTTGGTGCAGGTTACTTTGGTAATATTCTCTATGCAAATTGGTTTCGATATGTTATGGGAACAATTATTATCATTTTGGGACTTCACCAGATGGAAATTTTTCATCTGAAGAAATTAGAGATTCAAAAAAGTTTTACTTTCAAGAAATCAGCAGCCAATCGTTATTGGTCAGCATTTCTACTTGGTATTACCTTTAGCTTTGGTTGGACACCTTGTATTGGTCCAGTTTTAAGTTCTGTTTTAGCGCTTGCGGCTTCTGGAGGTAATGGTGCTTGGCAAGGAGCTATCTATACTCTTATTTACACTCTGGGGATGGCCATTCCTTTCTTGGTGTTGGCTCTAGCTTCAGGTGTAGTAATGCCTTATTTTAGTAAAATCAAACGCCATATGATGCTACTAAAGAAAATTGGTGGTTTCCTTATTATTTTAATGGGAATTTTGTTACTATTAGGACAATTAAATATTCTAGCTGGAATTTTTGAATAAAGGAGAAAAAATGAAAAAAGTAATGTTTACAGGATTGAGTCTCTTATCATTAGTGATATTAATGGCTTGTAGCGAAGAAGAAACTAAAAAGACTCAAGGAGCACAAGGATCACCCAAACAAGTTCAACAAGCACCTGTACAGAAAATTGCTGTAGGAAAAGATGCACCAGATTTTACTTTACAATCTATGGATGGCAAAGAAGTCAAACTATCTGATTATAAGGGTAAAAAGGTTTATTTGAAGTTTTGGGCTTCATGGTGTGGTCCTTGTAGAAAAAGTATGCCTGAGTTGATGGAATTAGCTGCGAAACCAGATCGCGATTTTGAAATTTTAAGTGTCATCGCAGCTGGAATTCAAGGTGAAAAAACAGTTGAAGAATTTCCAAAATGGTTTCAAGAACAAGGATATAAGGATATTCCAGTCCTATATGACACTAAGGCAACAACCTTCCAAGCCTATCAAATTCGAAGTATTCCAACAGAGTATTTAATCGATAGTCAAGGGAAAATCGGAAAGATTCAATTTGGTGCTATTAGCAATGCTGATGCAGAAGCTGCATTCAAAGAAATGAATTAAACAAAGATATAAGCAGACTGATTACTAAAAGTAGTCAGTTTTTTTATAAAATTTTAATAAATATGCACCTCAATCCTATATTTATGATAAAATAGAAACATCATTTTATTTGGAGAAAAACTATGAATATATTTAGGACTAAGAATGTCAGTTTAGATAAAACGGAGATGCATCGGCATTTAAAGCTATGGGATTTAATCCTACTGGGCATTGGAGCAATGGTAGGAACGGGTGTATTTACGATTACAGGGACAGCTGCTGCTAGTCTAGCAGGTCCAGCTTTAGTCATTTCAATTGTTATTTCAGCCTTGTGTGTTGGTTTATCAGCCCTATTTTTTGCAGAATTTGCTTCTCGGATACCTGCTACAGGAGGGGCTTATAGTTATCTTTATGCGATACTTGGTGAGTTTCCTGCTTGGTTAGCTGGATGGTTAACTATGATGGAGTTTATGACAGCTATTTCTGGTGTCGCATCGGGTTGGGCAGCTTATTTCAAAGGACTTTTACTTCAATATGGAATTTCTCTTCCACAAGCACTGAATGGTACTTTTAATCCCCAAGAAGGAACTTTTGTTGATCTCTTGCCTATCCTAGTTTTATTGTGTGTCACATCACTGGTCTTACTAAATGCTAAAGCTGTTTTACGCTTTAATTCCCTTTTGGTTATATTGAAATTTTCTGCTTTAACCCTGTTTGTTTTAGTGGGAATATGGCATATTAAACTTGATAATTGGTCTGACTTTGCGCCTTATGGTTTTGGTCAAATTTATGGATCTAGTACTGGAATCATGGCTGGTGCTTCTTTGATGTTCTTTGGTTTTTTAGGATTTGAATCTATTTCCATGGCTGTAGATGAAGTTAAAAAGCCTCAAAAAAACATTCCTAGAGGTATTGTATTGTCTCTTTTGATTGTAACTATCTTATATGCTCTAGTAACGCTTGTTTTGACAGGTATTGTTCATTATAGTCATTTAAATGTAGATGATGCGGTTGCTTACTCTTTACGTAGCATCGGAATAAGTTGGGCAGCCAATTATGTTTCACTAGTAGCTATTTTAACCTTAATCACAGTATGCATTTCCATGACCTATGCTTTATCTCGTATGATTTATAGTTTGGCTCGTGATGGTTTATTGCCTGCCACTTTCAAAAAATTAACGAAAACAAGTAAAATACCCAAGAATGCAACTATTTTAACAGGATTGTCTTCAGCTATAGCAGCTGGAATATTTCCACTAGCTAGTATTGCAGCCTTTTTAAACATTTGTACTCTCGCTTACTTGATTATGTTGCCGTATGGATTAATAAAATTACGGAAAGAAAAAGGTATGCCTGGAAAAGGTGAGTTTAAGACACCCCTAGTTCCATTGTTACCAATCCTATCTATTGTGATTTGTTTATCATTTATGTTGCAGTACAATGCTGAAACTTGGCTTGCCTTCTTTATTGCTTTGTTAGTTGCTTGTTTCATTTACTTCACCTATGGTTATAAACATTCGAGCTTGGAAGTGATTGATACTTCTTTAGATAAAGAATAAAATAAAAGACTTAGAAAGATATTATGATAGTCTTTCTAAGTCTTTTGTTTTATCAGGAATGTTATTTAAAGATGATGAATTTTTACTAGATCTAATTAAGAAAAAAGTTATGGATGCTAAATTAAAAGACTCCTTGATAGTTTCTATTATATTACATAACATTAAATTTCGTCTTTTTCAAAAGTAAATCCTTCTCCAAGAATTTCATGTGCTTCAGCAATAGTAATAAAAGCTTGTGGATCGATACGATGAATCATCTCTTTCATTTTCACAATTTCGTTTCTACCAACGATGCAATAAATGATTTTCAAATCTTGTTCACTGTAATAACCTTGGCCATGAATAAAAGTAACTCCTCTTCCAAGATTATCGTTAATTTGTTTAGCAAGTTCATCAGGTAGCTTAGTAATAACGATAAAAGCTTTTCCAGCATAGCCACCTTCACCAATTAAGTCAATTACGCGTGAGACAATAAAGGTAAAGAGAAGAGTGTAAGTTACCAAGCGTATATCTTTGAAAATAAGGAGAATAAGCATGAGAATACAGAAATCTAGAATGAAAAGGAGTTTTCCCATAGAAACATGAGTATACTTATTTAGAATACGTGCAAGAATATCTGTGCCACCTGTTGTACCTCCAGCATTGAAAATAATTCCTAAGCCAATTCCCATTAAAATACCTGCAATAAGGGAAGTTATGAGCAAATCGCCTTGAAGATCAATCTGAATAGGAATTCTTTCAAATAAAGCTAACCAAGCAGACAAAGCTATTGTTCCTAATATACTAGAATACAGGTATCTTGCACCAAATATCTTCCATGCGAAAATGAAAAGTGGAACATTGATAAGGAGATTCATAAGAGAGACTGGAATTTGGAAAAGATAAAAAGTGATGAGGGTAATACCAGTAGCACCTCCTTCAAATAGATGATGGGGAACAACAAAATAGGTGAGTCCAAAAGCATAAATGGCAGCACCTAATATAATAGTTAGGATGGGAGAAATTTTTTTAATCATAGGCAACCTCTTTTCTTATAAGTTGATTATATCAAATTTTAAGGAAAATTTTCAGTGACTCCATTAGGATTTTCAAACTTTTTTTGATATAATAAAAAGTAGGAAAAACCAATCTGAAGTAGAAAATAGAAAGATTGATACTATGACAAAAATTAAGATTGTAACTGATTCATCTGTTACTATTGAACCAGAACTAGTAAAGCAATTAGATATTACAATTGTTCCATTATCTGTAATGATTGATAGCGTTGTTTATTCTGATGCTGATTTGAAAGAAGAAGGTAAATTTCTTCAGTTGATGCAAGAAGCTAAGAATCTTCCGAAAACAAGTCAACCACCTGTAGGTGTCTTTGCTGAAGTTTTTGAAGAACTATGCAAGGATGGTAGTCGGATTCTTGCTATTCATATGTCCCATGCCCTTTCAGGTACTGTAGAAGCATCTAGACAAGGTGCTAGTTTGTCAACGGCGGATGTCACAGTTATTGATAGTTCATTTACGGATCAGGCTTTAAAGTTTCAAGTGGTTGAAGCAGCAAGATTGGCCAAAGAAGGAAGAGACATAGATGAAATCTTGTCTCGAGTGGAAGAAGTCAAAAACAATACAGAACTTTATATTGGTGTTTCGACTCTAGAAAACCTTGTCAAAGGTGGTCGTATTGGAAGAGTTACTGGTTTACTTAGTTCTCTCCTTAACATTCGTGTTGTAATGCAAATGAAGAATGATGAATTACAGCCTATTGTTAAAGGTCGTGGTGCGAAAACTTTTAAAAAATGGTTAGATGAGTTTACATCATCTCTTAATGACCGTTCTGTTGCAGAGATTGGAATTTCCTATTCAGGGAATCCTGAGTGGGCAAATGAGATGAGAAATATATTACAAGCCTATGTTGAAAACTCTATCTCTGTTATAGAGACTGGTTCTATTATTCAGACTCATACTGGTGAAAACGCTTGGGCTATATTAGTTCGTTATCATTCCTAAAAAAATAAAGAAAATAAGAAGATTTAGCGTTTTTAACTTGACCTAAAGCGGATTTTAGGATATGATTATATTTGTTAATTAGAAATTATTTTGGAGGAATCATTAACATGGCAAACAAACAAGATTTGATCGCTAAAGTAGCAGAAGCTACAGAATTGACTAAAAAAGATTCAGCAGCAGCAGTTGACGCTGTATTTGCAGCAGTTACAGAATACCTTTCAAAAGGTGAAAAAGTTCAATTGATCGGTTTTGGTAACTTTGAAGTTCGTGAGCGTGCAGCACGTAAAGGTCGCAACCCACAAACTGGTAAAGAAATCAAGATTGCAGCTTCAAAAGTTCCAGCATTTAAAGCAGGTAAAGCTCTTAAAGACGCTGTTAAATAATAACACTCAAAAAAGCCTATTGATTCAAGCTTTCTAGCTTGGTCAGTAGGCTTTTTATTATTTTGATAGTCTATAAAGAATGACAAAGAAAACTCCCTATGAAAGGGAGTTTGTTATAATTAGTTTTTAGAAGCTGCTTGGAATTCAGGATTTTTCCATGCTTCGTCAATGATAGCTTGCAATTCTTTTGCAGATGCTTGCATTTTTTGAGTTTCTGCGTCGTTCAATGGGATGTTTACTGGACGAACGATACCGTGTGCACCAACGATAGCTGGTTGACCGATAAAGACGTTCTCAACACCATATTGACCTTCTTGGAATACAGAAAGTGGAAGTACTGCATTTTCATCATCAAGGATTGCTTTTGTGATACGAGCAAGGGCTACAGCGATACCGTAGTATGTTGCACCTTTTTTGTTAATGATTGAGTAAGCGGCGTCACGAACAGAAATGAAGAGTTCTACAAGGTCAGCTTCATCTAAGTCACGGTTTGCTTGCAACCATTGTTCCAATTTAACACCGGCAACGTTAGCATGTGACCAAACAGCAAATTCTGAGTCACCGTGCTCACCCATGATGTAGGCATGGACTGAACGAGCATCAACACCGATTTTTTCAGCAAGCGCTTGACGGAAACGAGCTGAGTCAAGAGAAGTACCAGAACCGATAACGCGTTCTTTAGGGAATCCAGAGAATTTCCAAGTTGAATAAGTCAAGACATCTACTGGGTTAGCAGCAACAAGGAAGATACCATTGAAACCTGAAGCAACGACTTGTTCAACGATTGATTTGTTGATAGCAAGGTTTTTACCTACAAGGTCAAGACGAGTTTCACCTGGTTTTTGAGGAGCACCAGCAGTGATAACAACAAGGTCAGCGTCCGCACAGTCTTCGTACTTAGCAGCGTAGATTTTCTTTGGTGAAGTAAATGCAAGCGCGTGGCTAAGGTCTTCAGCATCACCAACTGCTTTTTCAAACAATTGAGGAATTTCAATAATTCCTAGTTCTTGTGCAATTCCTTGGGTAACAAGTGCGAAAGCGTAAGATGAACCAACGGCACCATCACCGATAAGGATCACTTTTTTATGTTGTTTAGTTAAAGTCATTCTTCTGAATTTCTCCTTCTTTTTTTTGGGGTTTCCCCATTTATTTTCATTCTATCACTTTTAAAATACTTTGTCACGGATTATTCCTGTTTGTCTATGATGTAAACGTTTTAGAAGATTCAGATGAGTGAAATCAAGGACTTTTTATGGTATAATATTTTTAGTTACTAATAGTGAAATGAGGCATTTATTAATGCAGGATAAAAATTTAGTGAATGTCAATCTGACAAAGGAGATGAAGACTAGCTTTATCGACTACGCCATGAGTGTTATCGTATCGCGGGCCCTTCCTGATGTTCGAGATGGATTGAAACCAGTTCATCGTCGTATTCTATACGGTATGAACGAATTGGGTGTGACACCTGACAAACCCCATAAGAAATCTGCCCGTATTACAGGGGATGTCATGGGTAAATACCACCCACACGGGGACTCATCTATCTATGAAGCTATGGTTCGTATGGCTCAATGGTGGAGCTACCGTTACATGCTTGTAGATGGACACGGTAACTTTGGTTCTATGGACGGTGATGGTGCTGCCGCGCAACGTTATACCGAAGCACGTATGAGCAAGATTGCTCTTGAAATGCTTCGCGATATCAATAAAAATACCGTTGATTTTGTTGATAACTATGATGCCAACGAGCGCGAACCGGTTGTTTTACCAGCTCGTTTCCCAAATCTTTTGGTCAATGGTGCCACAGGTATTGCCGTTGGTATGGCGACCAATATTCCACCTCATAATTTGGGTGAAACTATTGATGCTGTTAAACTCGTCATGGATAATCCTGAAGTTACAACCAAAGATTTGATGGAAGTTTTGCCTGGTCCAGACTTCCCAACTGGTGCCCTAGTTATGGGTAAATCAGGTATTTATAAGGCGTATGAGACTGGTAAGGGATCTATTGTTCTTCGTTCTCGTACGGAAATTGAAGAAACTAAAACAGGTCGAGAACGTATCGTTGTTACGGAATTCCCATATATGGTCAACAAAACCAAAGTTCATGAGCATATTGTGCGCTTAGTTCAGGAAAAACGTATCGATGGAATTACAGCTGTTCGTGATGAATCTAACCGTGAAGGTGTTCGCTTTGTTATTGAAGTTAGACGTGATGCATCAGCTAATGTTATTTTGAACAACTTATTCAAGATGACTCAGATGCAGACTAGCTTTGGTTTTAACATGCTTGCTATCCAAAATGGTGTTCCAAAGATTTTATCGCTTCGCCAAATCTTGGATGCATACATTGAGCACCAAAAAGAAGTTGTGACTCGTCGCACTCAATTTGATAAAGAAAAAGCTGAGGCACGCGCGCATATCTTGGAAGGTTTGCTAATTGCTCTGGATCATATTGATGAAGTCATTCGTATCATCCGTGCCAGTGAAACTGACCAAGAAGCTCAAGCGGAATTGATGAGCAAGTTCAAGCTATCTGAACGTCAAAGCCAAGCAATTCTAGACATGCGTCTCCGTCGTTTGACTGGCTTGGAGCGTGATAAGATTCAATCTGAATATGATGACCTCATTGCTTTGATTGCCGACTTAGCAGATATTCTTGCAAAACCAGAACGTGTGGCTCAAATCATCAAGGAAGAATTGGATGAAGTCAAACGCAAGTATGAAGATAAACGCCGTACTGAGTTAATGGTTGGTGAAGTATTGACGCTTGAAGATGAAGACTTGATTGAAGAGTCTGATGTTCTTATCACTCTATCAAATAAAGGTTATATTAAACGTTTGGACCAAGACGAGTTTACTGCCCAAAAACGTGGTGGACGTGGTGTACAGGGAACTGGAGTCAAGGATGATGACTTTGTCCGTGAGTTGGTTTCTACCAGCACCCATGATCACTTGCTCTTCTTTACCAACAAAGGTCGTGTCTATCGTTTGAAAGGTTATGAAATCCCAGAATACGGTCGTACAGCCAAGGGATTGCCTGTCGTTAACCTCTTGAAACTGGATGAGGGAGAAAGCATCCAAACTATCATTAATGTCGAATCAGAACGTAGTGATGATGCATACATCTTCTTTACGACTCGAGCAGGTATTGTTAAGAGAACTAGCGTTAAAGAATTTGCCAACATTCGTCAAAATGGTCTAAAAGCCTTGAATTTGAAGGATGAGGACGAATTGATTAATGTTCTTCTTACTCAAGAAGATACTGATATCATTATCGGTACTAAGTTAGGCTATGCAGTTCGTTTCAACCAGTCATCCGTTCGTAGTATGAGTCGTAGTGCAACTGGTGTTAAAGGAGTAAATCTTCGTGAAGGCGATTCTGTAGTTGGAGCTAGAGTAATCACTGACCAAGATGAGGTCCTCATTATCACCGAAAAAGGGTACGGTAAGCGTACAGTTGCCACTGAATATCCAACTAAAGGTCGTGCTGGTAAAGGTATGAAAACCGCTAATATTACTGATAAGAATGGTCATCTTGCTGGTCTTCTAACTGTAAAAGGTGACGAAGATTTGATGGTTATCACAGATACCGGTGTCATGATTCGTACAAATGTTGCCTATATTTCTCAAACTGGACGTTCAACCATGGGAGTTAAGGTCATGCGTTTAGATGAGAACGCTAAGATTGTAACCTTTACAACAGTTGCGGCAGCTGAGAAAGAAGAAGTTGGGGCAGAAAACGAAACAGAAAGTGAAGAATAATGTCTCAAAAAAGAACTAAGAGTAAAAAAAATAAACGTAAGAATCTGCTGATTAATATTTTAGCTGGCTTTCTAATCCTTTTGTCTCTAGCCTTGATTTTTAACTCAAAGATTCGTAATATCTTTATGGTCTGGAATACTAACAAGTATCAAGTTAGTCAAGTCTCTAAAGAGAAGCTTGAAGAGAACAATGGTGCAGAAGGAAATTTTGATTTTAATTCCGTGAAAGCTATTTCTTCGGAGGCTGTTTTATCATCCCAATGGGATGCACAACAGTTGCCTGTTATAGGTGGAATTGCAGTTCCTGAAGTAGAAATCAACTTGCCAATCTTTAAAGGTTTGGACAATGTAAACTTGTTCTACGGAGCAGGAACCATGAAACCAAATCAAAAAATGGGTGAAGGAAATTATTCTCTAGCTAGTCACCATATCTTTACAGCTGAGAATGCTAGCCAAATGCTATTTTCTCCTTTGGTCAATGCCAAAGAAGGAATGAAGATTTATCTGACTGATAAGGATAAAGTTTATACCTACGATATTCGGGAAGTGAAACACGTAACCCCAGATCGAGTTGATGAAATTGATGATCGTGAAGGTATCAATGAAATTACCTTGGTCACTTGTGTAGACTATGATGCAACCGAACGGATTATCGTAAAGGGAGATTTAAAAGAAATCAAATCTTATTCAGACACTCCGTCAGATATCTTGGCAGCATTTAATAAACCGTATAAACAAAGATATTAATTTGTAATTTTTTAGAAAAAGGTTCGCTAATGATAGCGACCTTTTTTCTTGTCAATTTCAGAAAATAGATAAGGTAAAGACTTTTCAATTTTTCTAAAAAGTAGTATAATGTTTCTATTATAGAAATTTTTAGA
>ERZ772972.484-NODE-484-length-14676-cov-3.855961_pt1 | contig 14676 bp, 10 predicted proteins | sample MGYA00580673_ERZ772972 | MGnify/ENA primary metagenome ERZ772972 (study PRJEB29015, sample SAMEA2738051) | human oral metagenome | biome: human oral; feature: human-associated habitat; material: saliva | place: China | collected 2229 ... | reverse complement strand
TCGTTGTTATTGGTGGTGGTACGGGTTTATCAAATCTATTGCGCGGTTTGAAAGCGCACACATCTAATCTATCTGCTATCGTAACTGTTGCAGATGATGGGGGCTCTTCTGGCCGTCTGCGTGAAGACTTTAAAATGATTGCCCCTGGTGATCTTCGAAACTGTCTCGTTGCACTAGCTGAACAAGAAGGGGTTATGGAAAACTTGTTCCGCTATCGTTTTGAAGGGGAAAATGAGCTATCTGGCCATAGCTTTGGTAATTTATTTATTACAGCCCTCGCTCAAGTATATGATGGTGATGTGGAGGAGGCTCTCGAAGCGGCTAGTAAACTATTGCGTGTCCGCGGTCGTGTTATTCCTTCCTCTACGGAGTTTATTAAACTATGTGCAGAAATGACAGATGGTACTATTGTAGAAGGTGAAAGTAATATTCCGAATTCTGGAAAGCGCATTCAACGTATCTACAGTGACCCTGCACAACCAAAACCTGAAGGTGCTGCTTTGCGCGCCATCGATGAAGCAGATGTAATCATCTTTGGCCCTGGTAGTTTATATACTAGTATTATTCCAAATCTGTTAACAGATAAGCTTGCCTCTCATGTAAGAGCAAGTAAGGCCAATAAAATCTATATTGCTAATGTTATGACGCAGCCAGGTGAAACCACGGGTTATACATTAAATGACCATGTAGAGGCTTTAATTGCTCATGGTGGGGAAGGTATTGTAGATACCGTCCTTGCTAATGACGGTCCGTTGCCAATTCAAATGGTTGAGCAATATAGTGCTGTAGGCTCTGAACCTGTAGCATTAGATACGAAAAAATTACAAGCTAAAGGTATTCGTACAATTCGTGCTACCTTGATTAGTTCTAAAAAGCCCGCTGTTCACGATCCAGAACGGTTAGGCAAAGTTATTATGGATATCGTTCGTGCTATGCAATCTAACACAGAACCACATATCCTAGAATATTATCTCCAACGAGATGATCATTAATGAGAAGGGATACCTATGTCATTTGCAGAAGATGTAAAAAATGAATTATGCCAATATGAATCCTCTAGTGATGCAGATGTGGCCATGAAAATTGAAGCGTCCTGCTTATTGCGCATGGGTGGATCCATCATTTTAGGTATGAAAGGTGCCGTAGGAATTCGATTGGCTACGGCCAATAATGCGGTAGCTCGTCGTTTACTAGGTATTTTAAAGAAACAATACGAATTACCTACTAATGTATTAGTACGACAAGGCTTAAACTTGCGTAAGAAAAATATGTATACCTTATCTGTAGAGCCATCTATGGAGGGGCGTAAAGCTTTAGAAGACCTTGCACTATGGCCTGTAACTGAACAAATTCCACGCAGTTGGCTCAAGTCTATGGAGGCTCGACGTGCCTTTTTACGGGGCGCATTCCTAGGGGGCGGATCTGTTAATAAACCGCAAAGTGATTATCACCTGGAGTTTATGACGGGCAATGAAAGTTTTGCACGGGAGATTATCCATGTGTTACGGCTCTTTCACATTCACGCTGGATTGACAGAGCGCAAGGAAGAGTATGTAGTATACCTTAAAGAAGGCGATGCAGTGACGAACTGCTTACAAATCATGGGTGCTCAATCTGCTCTGATGGAATTTGAAAACGTACGGATTATGAAGACTGTACGAAATCAGATCAATAGACAGGTAAACTGTGAAACTGCAAATTTACAAAAGGTTGTAGATGCAGCGGTACGCCAGGTAAAAGCTATCCGTATTATTGATAGAGAAATCGGTATTGATGAATTGCCTGAAAAATTGAGAGTCGTTGCAAGACTTCGGTGGGAAAATCCCGAAGCGAGTTTAAAAGAGCTAGAAGAGTTAATGGATGGTGAACTGTCTAAATCGGGCATTGGCCACCGTCTTAAAAAGATTGAAGCATTAGCACTTACATATGACCCGATGGGGCTTGAAGAAATATAGAGGTAATAATATATGTTTTCTTATAAATCAAGATATTGTGTAGCTGCGGCTATGGCCGCCATGGCTGCCCTTACAGGTCATGTAGAGGCTCGTGATATAGATTTACAATCAATTGGATATTTTCAGTTTTCTCCGTTACCACCCACATTGGTATCTCAAACGGATACATTACTCCTATCAGATAGCCCTGAATACGTAGGGCCTGTAGGTGGTACGCTTAGTGCAGGTACAATTAATGGCAATGGCCGTATCTATTTTTATCATGTAAATGAAATGGATCAGCCTCATAAAATTGCTATTGTCCTCGAAAATCAAACGGCATATCCTAATACAGTCCATGTAATGCGACAATTAAAGTCTGTTGCTACTCCTGATTATTTTGCGGCTGGTCGTGATTTGTCGCGTAAAGATTTAGAACAGCCTCTTAATGAAAGCCCTAATGCTAGACCATTATATTCATTAAGTATTCCACCACAAGGTCGTAAACTAATATTTAGCGATTTAGAGCAAACGCCTGTATATCAAGACGCATTATTTACAGGGATTGTAGATATTAAAACGGAAGCGCCTGTATTTGCTCGCGTTATGATGCTACCTATGGGTATTGATGCTGTAGATGCATCTCATTGGGCGAAAAATTTGCCTATTGATGAAATTCAGTTGCGTGGTACTTATACTGGGTCTAAGCGTAATATGGAGGTTACTACACCATTTGATACGACATTAGGCGGTGCTTTTGTAGAAATCGGTAATGACCGTGAAGATATGTTTATCAACGGTGTAGACGAAATGCAAAATAAAGCATTTGTTCGCGATCGTGGTAACTATGGTGTATCTTATACACTAAAAATTCCTACTAAGGGTAATGAACCATTTAGATTGTATTTTAACCCTCTTGGTGGTCCCTATTCTGGTTCCTTTACGGTGAAAGCATTGCACCAACAAGGCGCTCGTCGCGGTCAAACAGATACACGAACCTATCATATTGGCGGTGCTGATGGTATCTCTGCACTTGGGGATGGAACTATTTTAGATAGTCGCATCATGGGTAACTATAACGCAGGTGATTTATTAACATTAAACTTTATGCCTGCAGGGGCATCTAACTTGCCGATACGGTTCTTGTTAATCCCTGAATCTCTTGCAAATCCACAAAAACATCAAACTATTGCTGTTAATGTTCCTAAGGATGTAAAAGATAGTTTAGGTCATCCAACTCAAGGGGGTACGCAAATTCCGGTAGGCCCTATAGGTGGTAAAGATAGCAATAAAGGTGTTGTAGATACTACAAAATCTTCTTTGACACCTAGTAAGCAGGCAGAGAATATCGCTCATGAAGAAACTAAAAAGTTAAGTGATAAAGCAGCTGCTGAAGCTAAAAAAGAAGCACAACTTAAAAAATCAAAAGAAGCGGAGGAAGCATTAGCTCGTAAAAAAGCAGAAGAAGCTAAATTAGCTGCTGAAAAAGCAGAAATGGCACGCAAGGCTGCAGAAGCCAAACATGCTGAAATTGAGCGCAAAATGGCAGAAAAAGCCGAAGCTGATCGCAAGGCAGCTGAATTGAAAGCGGCTCAAGAAGCTCAAGCGGCAAAAGAAAAAGCCGCTTTAGTAGCTAAGAAAGCTGAAGAAATGCGACAAGCAGAAGAGGCAAAACGCATTGAAGCAGCTAGAAAGGCTGAGCTTGAACGGCAAGCTGAGGAAGCTCGCAAGGCAGAAGAAGTGCGTAAAGCTGAGCTGGCCCGTATCGAAGCGGCGCGTAAGGCGGAAGCAGAACGTTTAGAGGCAGCACGAAAAGCGGAGGCCGCTCGCATAGCAGCCGAAGAAAGACGTCTTGAAGAAGAGCGTAGAATTGAAGCTGCTCGTGTAGAGGCAGCTCGTAAAGCCGAGGAAGCACGTAAGGCTGCTGAGGCTAAGGCTCGCTTTGAAGCGCAACGAGCAGCAGAAAAGGCGGCCTTAGAAGCTAAGAGAGCCGAAGAAGAACGTTTAGCAGCAGAAGCAAAAGCTCGTTTAGAAGCACAACGTAAAGCAGAACAAGAAGCATTAGAAGCTAGACGCGCCGAGGAAGCTCGTAAAGCTGAAGAAGCACGAATTGAGGCTGCTCGTAAGGCAGAGGAAGCACGTTTAGCAGCAGAAGCAAAACGTGCTGAAGAAGCGCGTAAAGCAGAAGAGGCGAGAATTGAAGCGGCCCGTAAAGCTGAACAAGCTCGCTTGGCTGAAGAAGCTCGTAAGGCAGAGCAAGAACGACTTGCGGCAGAACGAGCTGAAGCAGAACGTCAAGCCGCAGAGGCTCGCCGTATTGCTGAGGAACGATACCAAGCGCATCTTGAAGCGGAACGCAAGGCCGAAGCAGCTCGTCAACAAGCGTTGGCACAAGCTGAAATCGAACGTAAAGCTAAAGAGCGTGCTGAAGCGATTCAACGCGTTAAAGAACAACAAGAAAATGCTCGTCGTCGAGCAGAGCTTGCTCGTCAACAAATTGAAGAGGAACGTAAAGCAGCTCAAGCTGCTAAGACGGGGCCATCCTTCAAAGAGCTTGATGATATTCATGAAGATACAGCAAATGTAACAATTCCAAATGCAGTATCTATCGATGAATTAACTAAACCAAGACCGACGGCATCTCAAAATACGCGTCGTCGTGATCAACGACAACCGCAAGTGCCACAAGATCAGCAATATGTGCAAGTGAATCCGATGCCAACTGCGCCGATAACTCCATTGGCACCACAAAATGAACAGCAAAATGAAGAAGAGAATCCACCTAAAATTTATCCTTTAGGTTAATATTTTTAGGTTAGTATTCATAACTCATATTAGTAGGACACTTTAGTGCCAAGTAAGTGAAAATAATATGGGTATAGCTGTTTAAATATAGAGAGGACAAGCAATTTTATGTGCTTGTCCTCTTTTTAAAATCCTTATGAATTTTCTGTTTTACATTGACTTTCACAGGTAGATTCAGTACAATAAAAAAAGAAAATGCGTATATGGTACGAGAGACCATTGCATAATACAATACCTTTTAATTTAGTCCAGAGAGGCTGAAAAAGGAATATAGTTGAAGCGCCCATAAGGGCTTCTTTGTGCAAACTATTTGACCTTTTGCCCTGGGCAAAAGGTCTTTTTTGTTACGTGAGTTAGGAGGAAATCATGGGACAAGTTAGCCTAAAAGGCAAACATTTATTAGGTTTGCAAAATGTGTCACCTGAAGAAATCAAATTGATTTTAAATGTGGCAAAGAAAATGAAGAACATCGTACTTTCTGATGACAAGAAGGTTCCACTTTTGAAGGGGAAATCTATTATTAATCTCTTCATGGAACCAAGTACTCGTACCCGTAGTTCCTTTGAGTTAGCCGGCAAATATTTAGGGGCTGACGTTATCAATCTTTCTCCAAGTGGCTCTTCCATGGGTAAAGGTGAAAGCTTCCGCGATACATTGTTAACAATGTCCTACATGGGCACAGATGCTATCGTAATGCGCCACAGCGCAGAAGGTGCACCTTTATATGCTACTAAAGCAGTTGATCCTATTATCATCAACGCAGGTGATGGCGCTCATGAGCATCCAACTCAAGCTTTGCTAGATATGTACTCTATTTTAGAGAAAAAAGAATCCCTTGAAGGCTTAAAAGTAGTAATTATCGGCGATATCATGCACAGTCGTGTAGCAAGATCTAACATTTACGGCCTTACTAAAATGGGTGCTGATGTACATCTAGCTGGTCCTCGTACAATGGTATATCCAGAACTTGAAAAACTAGGTGTTACTGTACACCATGATATTCGTGAAGCAGTTGCTAATGCAGATGTAGTAAATGTACTTCGTATTCAATTAGAACGTATTCACTCTGCACTATATCCTACAAATAGAGAATATGCACGAATCTTTGGCATCAATAACGAAGTATTGAAATTAGCTAAAGACGATGTAATGGTAATGCATCCAGGTCCGATGAACCGCGGTCTTGAAATTGCGCCAGATGTAGCATATTCTGATCAATCAGTAATTCAAGAACAAGTACGCAATGGCGTAGCTGTACGTATGGCTGTATTGTACTTAACTATTATCGGAGGTGACGGTAGTGAGCTTGCTTATTAAAAATGGTACGGTAGTAAATCCGGCGAAAAAACAAAACGAAGTAGCAGACGTTCTCGTAAAAGATGGTAAAATTGCAGCCATCGGTCAAAATTTAAGTGCAGACGGTGCTGAAGTATATGATGCGACAGGTCTTATTGTAGCACCTGGTCTTATCGATATTCATACACATTTGCGTGAACCAGGCCAAGAAGCGAAAGAAGACTTCCACTCTGGTACACAAGCAGCTGCAGCAGGTGGTTTCACACGCGTTGTAACTATGGCTAATACAAATCCTGTAGTGGATAATGCAATGCTCGTAAGAGGTTTGCAAAGACAAGCAGAGCTTACTGGTGTTGTTAAAGTAGAATTCATCGGCGCTGTATCTAAAGGTCTTGAAGGTAAAGAACTTGCTGAATTAGGCGATATGGCTGAAGCTGGTGTAGTAGCATTCTCCGATGACGGTCACTATGTAGAAAATGCAGCTTTCATGCGTCGCGCTTTAGAATACTCCTCCATGTTCAATAAAATGGTTATCGACCATGCGGAAGATATTACATTGACTAAAAATGGTCATATGCACGAAGGTATTGTATCTTATGAGCTAGGTGTTTCTGGTCGTCCTGCAGTAGCCGAAGATTTGGCTGTAGCACGTGATATCTTATTGTCTGAAATGACAGGTGGTCATATCCATATCGCTCACGTAAGTAGTAAAAATACAGTAGATATGGTGCGTCGTGCAAAGGCTAAAGGCCTTAATGTAACTTGTGAAGTTACAAGCCAACATTTATCCTTCACTGACGAATATTTACGCGAATATAACCCAGCTTTCAAAATGGCTCCTCCAATTCGCTCCGAAGATCATCGTCAAGCTTTGTTAGAAGGTTTGAAAGATGGCACAATTGATGCTATTATCACAGACCATGCACCTCATGCATTTGAAGAAAAAGACCATGAGTTCTGCTGTGCACCAAATGGCTTCAGCGGTCTCGAAACATCTTTGGCAGCGGTTATTACAAATGCCTACGGTCCAGATAAACTTAGCATTGATCAAGTTGTGTACAATATGAGTACTCGTCCAGCTGAATTGATGCGTCTCGATGCAGGTGTTCTTGAAGTTGGCAAACCAGCGGATATTACAGTATTCTCTACAACTGAAGAATGGACTGTAGACCGCAATAAATTCTATACAAAAGGTAAGGTAAGCCCGTTCGATGGCATGACTGTTACAGGTAAAGCAAAACTTACAGTCGTTAATGGCGAAGTAGTCATGAAGGATGGCGTAGTCTTACGATAAAAGGCACGTTAGTACTACCTTGCTTAACAAGTCTCGATACAGCACGCGAAGTATTACGGGTTGTAGCAAATCGTAAAAATAATGCAAATTATACTGTAGAAGCGTTACAGGATTTTAAATTGGAGTAATAACCATGAGTGGCTATGTAGAACAGGGCGAAGTCGTTCGCAATGAGCAAATAGGCTCTGATGTGTGGATTATGGATATCCACGCACCAAAACAAGCAGCAGAAGCAAAGGTAGGACAGTTTTGTAATGTTCGCGTAGCGGACTCAACGGCACCATTATTGCGCCGACCTATTAGCTATGCAGGCTTTGATGCAGAAAAGGGGACGATTACCCTTTTGTATCGTGTCGTAGGTAAAGGGACTGAGATTATGACTCACCTTGTTCCCGGCGATACTCTAGATTGTTTAGGTCCTTTGGGCAAACCATTTGTTACATCCAAGAATATGCTTCTCGTCGGCGGTGGTGTAGGTATTGCACCCATGTTATGCATCGCATCCCATTTGAAAGAAGGGGAAGAAGCACAAGTTATTCTCGGTTTTAGAAATGAAAGCGAAACCTTCTGGGCTGACTTATTTAACGATACGCCTGTTAAAGTGCATATCACTACTGATGATGGTAGCGTAGGTACAAAAGGTTTCCCTACGGCAATTATGCCTGAGTTGATTGATGCTAATGCTTTCACATCTGTTATGACTTGTGGTCCGACGCCGATGATGAAAGGCGTAGCTCAAGTGGCTAAGGAACTCAATGTGCCCTGCCAAGTATCTCTTGAAGAACGTATGGGCTGTGGTACAGGCGGTTGCTTAGGTTGTGCTTGTGATGGCGCAGAAGGTAAACGCTATAAAGTTTGCAAAGATGGTCCTGTATTCCCAGCTGAGGAGGTGTTCTTTTAATGAGTGAGCGCGATTTAAATAACACCGTTAAGCCAAATCCAAAGTTAGCTATCAATTATTGCGGTATTAAGATGAAAAATCCTATTATTGCTGCATCTGGTACCTTTGGTAATGGCCCAGAATATGCTGGTTATTTAGACCTTAGCAATGAGGTAGGTGCTATTTCTGTAAAAGGCTTAACACCGAAAGGTCGCCATGGTAATCCAGGCACTCGCATTGCAGAAACACCATCTGGTGTACTAAATTGTATCGGCCTTGAAAATCCTGGGGCAGAATATTTTGTTACAGATATTTTGCCAGATTTAAAGAAATACGATGTACCATTACTTGCTAATATGTCTGCAGGCACCATTGAAGAATTTGCCTGGATGGCTGAGACTTTATCTGTAGATGGTATTGCAGGTTTAGAAGTCAACGTATCTTGTCCAAATGTAGAGTGTGAAGGTATGGCCTTTGGTGTAGACCCAAAGATAGTTGAACAAGTAACGAAAGCAGTTCGCAAAGTTACCGATAAACCTGTTATTGTAAAACTTTCACCAAATGTAACAGATATTGTGGAAATTGCAAAGGCTGTAGAAGCTGGTGGTGGCGATGGGGTAAGTCTCATTAATACAATCCTTGGTATGGCTATAGATATTCATCGTCGTAAACCTGTGTTGGGTAATATTTATGGTGGTTTATCTGGTCCAGCTGTTAAACCGGTAGCACTTCGCATGGTGCACCAAGTTTATAAAGGGGTTAATATTCCTATCATGGGGCTTGGTGGAATCATGACTGGTACTGATGCTATCGAATTTATGATGGCTGGTGCTCAAGCCGTTCAAGTTGGAGTTGCTACGATGGTAGATCCTACGGCGATTTCACGTATTGCCCGTGAAATGAGTGACTATGTAGAACAATATAATCTTAACAGCATTACAGATATTGTCGGTGCTGTTCATCAAGCTTAATCTAATCATATCTGTGGTAAACTTGCACAACCATAAGTTTTACTGAAAAATCATAAGTTTTATTGCACAACCATAAGTTTTACTGACATATAAGATATGATGCAAAAAGACCTAGTACATAAAAAAACTGCACCTCCAAAAATTGTGTCCAATTTTTGGGGTGCAGTTCAATGCACTAGGTCTTTTTTTATGTATTGTATGGGTATCTAAAACTGAATAGGTACCAATGGTATGAACTGTTGATGTCATAATGCTAATACTATGTATCATTTGAACTATACATAAGCCTTGTAGAAATCGATAAATTGCTGTGCTACAGGAGATAAAGCATGTCCTTTAAGAGTGATAAAGGCTTTTTTAAAGTCCCCTGAGAATTCTGGCAATTTGATGCGAACCATCTTACGATGGTTGATTAATTCTTTTGCATCCATTGGAACTAATGATACAGTGCGACCAGAAGAAGCCCATTCAATAGCGGAGCTCTTGGTTGTAGTTATAGCCACTGCATTGAGTTGTTCCATATCTGTTAAGCTAGATTGCATGATCATACGTACGGAACCACCAGAAAGGGATAGAGGACATTTTTTTATGTCTTCCCAAGTGATGGTATCATGTTCACGATCTGTCCAGAATACATCGCGACGGAAGATAGCATATAAATGTTCTTCTTGGGTAAGGAGAATATCAAATTTATCAGTATCTACCATCTGAATGTTAGCAATGCCTAATTCGGCACTGCCGTTGATGAGTTGATTTACTACATTTGTCATGAGACCTTCGTAAATCTCAAAGTGAACAGACGGATATTTCATAGAAAAGGCTGGTAAATATTGCTGTACAATTGGTGTTGAACGAGAAGCAGAGGTTGCAATACGCAAGGTACCTTCAATGCGAGAGTTCAATTGTTGTACTGCATTATAGGTAGATTCTTCAATAGAGCAAAGTTGTTGAGCTTTTTCGTAGAAAATTTTTCCAGCATCTGTTAATTGTAAATTTGAGCCTCGTTGTCCACGTTTAATATTGATTAATTGGGCTCCAAATTCAGCCTCTAAATACTTTAACTGCTTACTTAACGCCGGTTGTGTAATATGAAGAATCTCTGCGGCCTGCGTCATATTGCCCGTTTGAACGAGGGTAATAAAATTGTGGTAGTAAGATGTATCCATGGAATCTCCCTATTATACACAAAATAAGATAAATAAAAATTATAACGAACTAAGTAACCGTCATTTCACAATTATTAGAGTAGCATATATACTATACTCATCAAGGATATAGAAAGTTAAATTAATATTAAGCAAACTTAATATCATTATCACAATTTTTGATATAATGACGGCAATTAAGAAAGTGGGTACTACTATGGGCGTAGTAAAAAGAACATTAAGTAAAGCAATTCGTAACTGGGAAGCACGTAGATTAATGACTGCACACAATACTGGTTTAAGTCGTAAAAAACAGCTTGAACGCGTGTGGCCTCATCCATTGACTAATGAAAAACGTCATGAACTTGGTCAAGGTGTAAGTGGATTAGTTCATAGCAATAATTAATTGCTTAGTGTCTATTGTTTAGATGGATTCATCTATCGGTAGTACCACTTCAATTGAATCTAGTATAGTACAAGTAGCAGCTCCATGACTCATGTCTTGGAGCTCTTTTTGTATGCCCTCCACATCAGTAGGGGGGACTAAGATTGTTACCGTTACATGTTCACCAAAGTTCGCTTCATAATGTAGTTTTTTGTCTTGTAGAAATCTTTCTACTGCGCCATATAATGAGTAGTCGATGGTCACTTGTAGTTGAGTTCGTGTTGTGTGTAGTTCTTTAGGGGCAAGACCTAAGGTTTCCGCAACGGAGTGTGAATATGCACGAATCAAGCCACCAGCTCCTAGTTTGATACCACCAAAATAGCGAGTTACAACGACTGCAACATTGGTAATACCAGTTTTCTTGAGCACTTCTAACATTGGCTTGCCAGCTGTACCAGATGGCTCGCCATTATCGGAAGATCGTTGTTGCTCTTGCTTTGGACCTAAAGCATAGGCTGTACAGTTATGAGTGGCATCCCAAAACTCTTTGTTGATGCGGCCTATGAAGGCTTGCGCCTCTTCTTCAGTTGTACAAGGGGATATAGTTGTGATAAATCGTGATTTATCAACAATATATTCATGGCGAAATTCCTTCGATACTGAAGTAAATTCTACTGTAGGACTAATTGATTCAGACATATATTCACCTCCTTTGGAATCAAAGTTTATGTTTATTCATCATCACTTTATTATAATCTATTTATGAATGTTGTGTATAGGTGGGGAGATGTTAATTCCCCTATAAAAAAGGAATAATCCTCTAAATTTAGTAGGATATTGACGTAATGAGAATTTATGTTATTATTAACTATAGACGCATGAATAAGTACTCATGTAAAAGTGTTCATATATTGAATAATAGATTCTTAGATGAAATTTTTTAACTAGAAATATAGTATAGCGATAGAATGCTAGAATGCAGTCATGTCGTATATGGTTTATATGTAGATATATCTTCAATATTGATATAGAAAGAAGTGGTACTATGAGTAAGAAGAAACAAGAGTTTGATATAACAGGCATGCACTGTGCCGCCTGTGTAAAGCGCGTTGAAAACGTTGTTTCTAAAGTAGATGGAGTAGAGTCTGTAAAGGTAAATCTTTTAACTCGAAAGGGTAGCGTAGAATATAAAGAGGGCGCTAGCGTAGATCCACAACAGATTATAGAGGCTATTACAAACATCGGCTTTGGTGCTGAAGAGGCGGATGAAACAAAGCAGGAAATAGAAAAGGTTAATTTAAAGCCTCATATTATCCGATTAATAGTTGCAGCTTGTATGGCTGTGCCTATGATGGTGAATATGACGCTCCATCGATTTGGTATTGAAGCATTGCCTGTATGGGTTGAGTTCATTCTTGCTACTATTGCTCAGTTCGGACCTGGCCTCATGTTTTATAAGAGCGCCTGGAGTGCCGTGAAGAATGGTGCCCTTACAATGGATGTGCTCGTAGTAATGGGCACGACTGTAGCGTATCTATTCAGTATTTATAACTGGCAGTTCCATCCTGAGCTAGGGCCTCATGGCATTTACTTTGAAACCTCTGCGTGGCTCATTACCTTTATCCTTCTTGGTAAACTCTTAGAAGAGATTGCAAAAGGGCGTACCTCTGAAGCACTTCAAAAATTGATTGCCTTACAACCTGCAACGGCTCATGTGTTGCGTGATGGTGAGTTTGTAGATATTCCTACTTCTAAAGTAGTAGCAGGCGATATTTTACAAGTACGGGCAGGCGAAAAAATCCCAGTGGATGGTACAATTACTGACGGCTATTCTACAGTAGATGAGGCTATGCTCACAGGTGAAAGCTTGCCTGTAGAAAAACAAGTAGGCTCCGAGGTAATTGGAGCGACCATTAACTTGAGTGGTGCTTTCACGATGGAAGCAAAACGTATCGGCTCCGATACAATGCTCTCTCAAATTATTAAAGTCGTAGAGGAAGCTCAAACCTCTAAAGCAAGTATTCAACGTATTGCAGATACCGTTTCTCAATATTTTGTGCCTGCCGTTATTGGCCTCGCTGTGTTGACTGGCCTTGTATGGTATTTTATTGTAGGCGATTCTGTTAATGTAGCTCTTATTAATGCCACAGCAGTCCTCGTTATTGCGTGTCCATGTGCCCTTGGTCTTGCAACGCCAACATCTATCATGGTTGGCTCTGGTTTAGGTGCAGAACATGGTGTTCTCATCAAGAGTGCAGAATATCTTGAAAAAGCAGGAAAACTTGATGCTATCGTTATGGATAAAACGGGTACCCTCACACAAGGTGTGCTAGATGTGACGGCTTTCAAAAACTATAATGGTGATGAAAGCACAAATATGTCTATTATGATGGCTCTTGAAAGTGGTACATCACATCCGATTGCTAAGGCTATGGTCTACTATGGTGAAGATCGTGGTTATAAAGGTAAAGCTGTAGAACTTGAAAGCTTTGGTGATGTGCCTGGTAAAGGTTTACAAGGGGCATACCAAGGCGTATCTGTACAGCTTGGTCATAGCCGTTGGATGACTGAATTAGGTTACGATTTAAGTGCGGTTCAAGACGATATTCTTCGTTTTGAAGAACAAGGTGCATCTGTATCTGTTCTAGCTGTTGATGGTATAGTTAGTGCTTTGTGGGCTGTAGAAGATGAATTGCGTCCAGAAACTATTGAGGTGGTAAAAGAATTACAGTCTCAAGGTATCGATGTGTGGATGCTTACCGGTGATAATCGACGTACGGCTCAATATATTGCTAAACAAGCAGGTATTACTCACGTTATTGCAGAAGTCTTGCCACAAGATAAAGCTAGCAAGGTAAAAGAATTACAAGATAAAGGTCTTGTAGTGGGCATGGTTGGTGATGGTATCAATGATGCACCAGCTCTTGTAACTGCAGATATTGGCTTTGCCATCGGCAGTGGCACAGATATTGCGGTAGAGGCGGCGGATATCGTTCTCGTAAGAAACGATTTACATACATTAGTTCAAGCGGTACGCCTCAGTCGTAAGACTATGACCAATATAAAACAAAATCTATTCTGGGCGTTAATCTTTAACTGCATCGGAATTCCTCTAGCGGCTATCGGTGCATTGAATCCGATGATTGCGGGTACAGCGATGGCATTTAGTTCTGTTACAGTTGTGGTTAACTCCCTTCGTTTGAAACGAGCTAAAATTTAATTTTAAATTGTATCTTGTAACATATAGCATTTAAAATATTTGAATCTAGTCTATAAAGCACCTATGCAGTAGTATAGGTGCTTTGTTTTAATGATATTAAATATTTAATGTATGATGTAATATTTAATTCCTATGAAATCGGTATTTTAAGACTGATTGAGATTTGTTATACTAAATATAATTATTCATGTAAAAGAGAGGAACTAAATTATGAAATTAAGTACACGCGATATTGTATATATTGGATTTATTGCTGCCTTATGTGCAGTAGCAACAACGATTCGCATCGAAATACCAGGTGGTGCGATGGTTCACTTAGGATCTGCGGCACTCTTTACCACATCTATTCTCTTTGGCGGATTGTATGGTGGTTTAGGTGCGGCCATTGGTTCCGCACTATTTGACCTCTTTGGTGGTCATACACAGTACATTGTATTCTCTTTCTTTATTAAAGGTATTGCAGGCCTCATCGTAGGTGGTATGACAGCAGGCTATTTGCCTCCGTCAATTAATAAACCGACAGCATCCTTTGGTCGGATTTTAGTTGCTCTTATCATCGGTGCCATTTGGACTGCTTTTGGTTACTTCTTAGCGTGGTGGTTTGTTCTTGAAAGTGCCGTTGTAGCAGCTAGTAAGATTCAATACTCCTTGATTACATCTGCAGCAGGCATTGTGGTGGCTATCGTATTGACACCAAAATTACAAAAGGTAGTACGTAGATTATTTACAAAAAACTAAATAATCTG
>ERZ772972.481-NODE-481-length-14753-cov-23.895904_pt1 | contig 14753 bp, 4 predicted proteins | sample MGYA00580673_ERZ772972 | MGnify/ENA primary metagenome ERZ772972 (study PRJEB29015, sample SAMEA2738051) | human oral metagenome | biome: human oral; feature: human-associated habitat; material: saliva | place: China | collected 2229 ... | reverse complement strand
ATAATGTTATAATAACTAGTGCAAATAGCGAACTAGTGCTAAAATACTAGTTATATACAAGTTTTTTATGAAAATATTATTAAAAAAAGGTAAAGGAGAAAAAACGTGATCGGAAAAAATAATTTATTAAAGAAACAACAAAAACAAGGAACGCGCGTTGAAACTTACTCAATTAAGAAATTTAAAGTAGGTGCAGCGAGTGTTCTTGTCGGTGTAGGTATTTTCTTTGGAGCAGGGGCTGCTCAAGCGAGTGACCAAACTGCAGAAAATACAGCCGGAAAAAATACTAATGTAGATGCAGGTGCAAGCAATGTAAACAATGCTAATGTTGCCGCTAATACAAATGTAGCTACAGAAGCAAAAGTTGAAGCTAACGCAAATGTTACTACAGAAGTAAAAGAAGAAGCAAAAGCAAAAGCAGAAGTAGATGCAAATGCTACTGCAGAAACAAAAGTTGAAGTAGATAAAAACACTGCAGCGGAAACAAAAGTAGATGCTGAAAACAAAGAAGTTGAGGCAAAAGCTGAAACTAAAAAAGAAGAAGCATCTAAAGAAGATAAAAAAGAAGAAGCTAAACCAGCTGCAAAAGTAGATAATAAAGAAGTAAAAGTAGATAATACAAAATTATCAAACTATATTTCTAATATTAAATCAAATATTCAAAGCGGAAAATACGCTAATAAAACTGATGAGAGTTTAGATGAACTTAAAAAAGCTTTAGCTAATGCTGAAATTACAGCAGGTACAGCTACATCTCAATCACAATTAGATAAAGCTTACCAAACATTAGTTACTACTGCTAACTCAAGATTAAGAAACAGATCTAAAGATGCAGTAGAAAGCAAAGTAGAAGTTAAACCAGAAGACAAAACAGAACCAAAACCAGAAACAAACGCTATTGCTAACACAGGGAAAAATGACCCGCGTAATGGAAAAGAAATTAATAAAAATGCAGCATTCCGTGCAGATGTAGCGGGAGCAGCATCAGGAATCGGTGCAGATGTTGAAGATGCAACAGCAACACCAAAAGCAGAAAAACCAACAGAATTTTCTAAAATTAATGCAAAAGAACTAGTTAAGCAAATTAACTGGTTAGATTTTGGAGATACAAGTGCTTGGACAAATACTACAACAACTAAAGACGGTAGAACAGCTCTTCAAGTAGGATCGACTTTCACTAAAGAAATTATGCCTGGATATATAGTTAACATTAAGGTTAAGAGTCTTAAACCATTCCAAGCAACTGAAATCTATAAAAACCGTATGGAAGCGGAAGGTGCTACAGAAGCAGAAAAAGCTACATATGATCCAAATGCAAAAAATGGATACATTGGAACTATTGGAGATCCTAAAACTAAAGCAGCGTTCAACAACTCAGAAGAAGCTCTAGTAGCAGCAGATGCTCAAAACCGATGGACTGAAATTCGTCTTGAAGGAATTGATACTGGTTCAAAAAGAACAACAATATCATCAGAGTATAATGGTGCGAATATCGGTGTTCAATTTGAGATTTCTGCAACATTCCGAGGTAAATCAGTAAAACCGGCAGTAGTAGCTGCTGATGGTGAGTCAGCTAACCCAGGTGAATTAGTAATGTTCACAACGAATGGTACTGGTTGGAAACATATCGGAGAATGGAAAAAAGCTGCTAATTCTGAATTGTATGCAGTTCAAGACACACATAATTATTTTGATCCTGCAAATAACTACGGTAGAAGTAAACCAATTAATGTAAATGGAACTAATATTAACGGACTAAACTTGGAATTACTTCGTAATGCTAATGAGGTTGGCCCAGATAAAAAACCAGTAGCGTGGAAATATTTTGGTAGTCCAGATCAAGTTACGGGTGGATTAGGAACTGGAGTTTTCGGACCAAACGTGTCTGCTAGCCGTTTTTCAGTACCTCTAGTTATGACTCAAGGAGCTTCAGAAGTTGGATTATATATCGCATCATCAGGTAAACAATCTGCAATGCTTGGATTCTTCCCTCTTGATGAAGGAGATGCTCCAGAAAGTTATGGAAAAGCACAACACTCAATTGGAACAGTAGACGGTGTAACAGGAGCAAAACTTGCTCAACCATACTTAGGAAGTGTAAGTCCTGATATGGATGAAAATAACGCAAAAGACTGGACAGGTGATGATAACACTATTTCTGCTGATGAAGGTGTTGATCAAATCTTACCAGATAACTTAAAAGGTCAAACTAATGATATGATCAAATTAGACCGTACTCGTCCAGGAACGTATATTTTAGATGTTGAAGCACATACTGGTGGAGCAGCTAAAGCATATGTTTACGGTTGGATTGACTTTAACCAAAATGGAAAATTCGATGAGGATGAGCGTTCTGACTTAGCGACAATTACGCAAGATGGACCAGTTAGACTTCATTTTAACAATGCAAAAACAATGATTGATCCAAGTATTACTGAATTAGGTACACGTGTTCGTATTGCTAGTAATCAATCAGATATTGAAAACCCAACAGGTTTAGCTTTATCTGGAGAAGTAGAAGACTTTAAAACTCAAATTACGTTCCCGCCAAAAGGTGAGCGTAAAGAAACAATAGATGTTCAAGGAGCGACACAAACAGCAACAGTTGCATTCACGGCTCAAGGACTATCTAAGTACAGCCGTGATAAAAATGCAGAGATCGATCAAACTGTAGCTCCAGTTATTATTGATAATAGAACAAAACAAGTAATAAATCCAAAAGCTGATGGATATTATGTAATACCAGGAGAAGGTAAATATAAAGTTACTCCAAATGGTAATAACGTGGATATTGAATTTACTCCAGAAGATAACTTTGTAGGAACTGCAAGCGGTATAACTATCCGTCGTACAGACGATAATGGTTATACAACAGATTGGGTATCTAAGGACAAAACATTATTACCATCAATTAATGAAGTGATGGATAGTATGGATGGTCTTTACATCCCAACTGTAACTCCAAAAAATATCGAAGGTATTGATAAAACTTCTACAGATGTTCAAGGTGCAACTCAAACAGGGACACCTGAGTTCGAATTAGAAGGAACTAACAGCAACGGTGAAAAAGTTAAAGTAACACCTGATTTAGAGTACGGAGTTAAATTTATTAACCCAGCAACAGGTCAAGAAACAGATGATTATATAGTGACAGTAGAAGGAGAAGGTACATATATATTAGACCAAGCAACAGGTCAAGTAACATTTAAACCTGAACCAGGATTTACTGGAACAGCAAAAGGTATTACAGTATCAATTACAGCTCCAGTTGGTAGAGATAAAGATGGTAATGTACCAGCAAATGCTCTTAAAACAGCAACAGCTAAATATACACCAACAGTAACACCAATTACTTTAACACCAACAAATAAAGTTTCTGAAGATGTACAAAATGTACCTCAAACACAAACTCCAACATTTGAATTAAGTAATGATAAAACAGCAGAAATCACTAGTAAGAAATTAGTAGATCCAGCAACAGGTCAACCAACTGATGCAACTACTGTAACAGTGGCAGGAGAAGGTAGCTACACTATCGATCCAACAACTGGGGCAGTAACATTCGTACCAGAAAAAGATTTCGTTGGAACTGCAAAAGGTGTAACAGTTCAAGCAACTGCAACAATTAAAAATGAAGATGGTAAAACAACTACAATTACTGCAGATGCAACTTACACACCAACAGTAGTAGCAGCTGTACCAACAGCACAACCAGCTAAATCAATCGATGTTCAAGGTGCAACTCAAAAAGGTAAACCAACATTCGAAGGTACAACTGTAACAGTTGATGGCGTACAAAAACCAATAACAATCAAAGAAAACAGCTATACATTAGTTGATAAAGATGGAAATGAAGTAACATCAACTCCAGCTTATGCTGAAGATGGAACTACTGTAATTGGAACACATACTATCGATCCAACAACTGGAGAGGTAACATTTACTCCAACTGATAAATCATACTCAGGAAAAGTAACACCAGTAAGTGTTCAAGCAGAAAGTTCAAATGGAATTAAAGTATCAACAACTTACACACCAGAAATCGTACCTGTAACACCAACAGCTGAAAATGCAGCAACAAAAGATGTTCAAGGTAAAACGCAAACAGGTAAACCAACATTTGAAGGTGGTAAAGCAACAGTTGATGGTGTAGAAAAAACTGTAGAAATCGATGAAGATACACCAGCAACATTCGAAGACGGATCAACAACTAAGACAATTCCTGGAGAAGGTACATACACAGTAGCACCAGACGGAACAGTTACATTCGTACCAGAAAAAACATTCACAGGAGAAGGAACTGGAGTAACAGTTAAACGTGTAGATAAGAACGGAACAGAAGTAACGGCTAAATACACACCAACAGTAACACCAGTAACACCAACTGCAGATCCAGCAGAAACAACTGGATTACAAGGGCAAGTACAAACAGGAGCACCAACATTCACAGCTGGAAACCCTGACGTACCAATGAATGATGCAGTACCAGCAACATTCGAAGACGGATCTACAACTAAGACAGTAGATGGAGTTGGAACATACACAGTAGCACCAGATGGAACAGTAACATTTACGCCAGAACCAAGTTTCGTAGGTAAAGCACCAGCGGTAACAGTAGTACGTGAAGACATGAATGGAACAAAAGCATCAGCTACATATACACCAACAGTAACGCCAGTTACACCAGCTGCAACACCAGCTGAGTCAGTAGCGCCACAAGGAATTGTACAAACTGGAACAGTAACATTCACAGAAGGTGATCCAGTAGCACCAATCAATAAAGAAACAATTACTTTATTAGATGAAAATGGACAACCGGCAGCATCAGTAGAAGCTAAATCACCAGAAGGAAAAGTAATCGGAACATACACAGTAGATAAAGAAACAGGAGTAGTAACATTCACTCCAACAGACAAATCATACTCAGGAGACGTAGTAGCAGCTAAAGTACAAGCGAAAGACGCAAATGGAACAACAGTAGAAACTACATATACTCCTAAGATTACACCGGTAACACCAACAGCTCAAGATGCAGCAACAAAAGATATCCAAGGAAAAACACAAACAGGAACACCAACATTCACAGAAGGTAATCCATTAGTACCAATCGATAATAGTGTACCAGCAACATTCGAAGACGGATCAACAACTAAGACAATTCCTGGAGAAGGTACATACACAGTAGCACCAGACGGAACAGTTACATTCGTACCAGAAAAAACATTCACAGGAGAAGGAACTGGAGTAACAGTTAAACGTGTAGATAAGAACGGAACAGAAGTAACGGCTAAATACACACCAACAGTAACACCAGTAACACCAACTGCAGATCCAGCAGAAACAACTGGATTACAAGGGCAAGTACAAACAGGAGCACCAACATTCACAGCTGGAAACCCTGACGTACCAATGAATGATGCAGTACCAGCAACATTCGAAGACGGATCTACAACTAAGACAGTAGATGGAGTTGGAACATACACAGTAGCACCAGATGGAACAGTAACATTTACGCCAGAACCAAGTTTCGTAGGTAAAGCACCAGCGGTAACAGTAGTACGTGAAGACATGAATGGAACAAAAGCATCAGCTACATATACACCAACAGTAACGCCAGTTACACCAGCTGCAACACCAGCTGAGTCAGTAGCGCCACAAGGAATTGTACAAACTGGAACAGTAACATTCACAGAAGGTGATCCAGTAGCACCAATCAATAAAGAAACAATTACTTTATTAGATGAAAATGGACAACCGGCAGCATCAGTAGAAGCTAAATCACCAGAAGGAAAAGTAATCGGAACATACACAGTAGATAAAGAAACAGGAGTAGTAACATTCACTCCAACAGACAAATCATACTCAGGAGATGTGGTACCAGTTAAAGTACAAGCAAAAGACGCAAATGGAACAACAGTAGAAACTACATACACTCCTAAGATTACACCAGTAGCACCAACTGCAGATCCAGCAGAATCTATTGGAAAACAAGGACAAGAACAAACTGGAAAACCAACATTCACACCAGGTAACCCAGCAGTACCAATGAATGATGATACACCAGCAACATTCGAAGATGGAAAAACAACTAAGACAGTAGATGGAGTTGGAACATACACAGTAGCACCAGACGGAACAGTTACATTCAAACCAGTACCAAGTTTTGTAGGAGAAGCTCCTTCAGTAACAGTAGTACGTGAAGACATGAATGGAACAAAAGTTTCAGCTAAATATACTCCAACAGTAACACCAGTTAGACCAACAGGTGAAGAAGTAACATCAGAAGATATTCAAGGTAAAACACAAACAGGAAAACCTACATTTACAGAAGGTGATCCAGTAGTACCAATGGATGATAGTGTTCCAGCAACGTTTGAAGATGGATCAACAACTAAGACTATTCCTGGAGAAGGTACATACACAGTAGCGCCAGATGGAACAGTTACATTCGTACCAGAAAAATCATTCACAGGAAAAGGAACTGGAGTAACAGTAGTACGTGTAGATAAGAATGGAACAAAAGCATCAGCTAAATACACACCAACAGTAATTCCTGTAAAACCAACTGCAGATCCAGCGGAATCAACAGGAGTTCAAGGTCAAGAACAAACAGGAAAACCAACGTTTAACCCAGGTAACCCTGAAGTACCAATGGATGATGAAGTACCAGCAACATTTGAAGATGGAAAAACAACTAAGACAGTTGATGGAGTTGGAACATATACAGTAGCACCAGATGGAACAGTAACATTCAAACCAGTGCCAAGCTTCGTAGGTAAAGCACCAGCGGTAACAGTAGTACGTGTAGATAAGAATGGAACAAAAGCATCAGCTACATATACACCAACAGTAACACCAGTTACACCTACATCAGAAGATGTAACATCAACAGATGTACAAGGTAAAACACAAACAGGTACACCAGTATTTACACCTGGTAACCCAGCAGTACCAATGGATGATAAAGTACCAGCAACATTCGAAGATGGATCAACAACTAAGAAAGTTGATGGAGAAGGTACATACACAGTAGCACCAGACGGAACAGTTACATTCGTACCAGAGAAATCATTCACAGGAACAGCAACTGGAGTAACAGTTAAACGTGTAGATAAGAATGGAACAGCAATTACTGCTAAATACACACCAACAGTAACACCAGTTACACCAACTGGAGAACCAGCTGAATCTATCGGACCTAAAGGTCAAGAACAAACTGGAAAACCAACATTTACACCAGGTAACCCAGAGGTGCCAATGAATGATGAAGTGCCTGCAACATTCGAAGATGGATCAACAACTAAGAAAGTTGATGGAGTAGGAACATATACAGTAGCTAAAGACGGAACAGTAACATTCAAACCAGAACCTGAATTCGTAGGTAAAGCACCTTCAGTAACAGTAGTTCGTGAAGATAAGAATGGAACAAAAGTTTCAGCTACATATACACCAACAGTAACACCAAGTACTAAATATGTAGATAACAAAGGAAATGCAATTCCAGGATACCCAGAAGTAGACGGAACTGTAGAGAAAAAAGATATTCCTGGTTACACATATGTAGGAACGAAAACTGATGAAAAAGGAAATACAACTCATATTTATGAAAAAGTTGTAACTCCAGTGCCAACTCCAACACCAAACGAACCAGTTAAACCAGTAGTGCCATCAGTAGAGAAAGTTGAAAAAGTAAAACCTCAAGCAAAACCTAAAGCTAAACGTTTAGCAAACACAGGTGAAGCAGAAACACACTCTACATTAGCAGGATTCGGATTACTAGTTCTAGGTGGATTAGTTGCTGCAGCAAGAAGAAGAAAAGAAAAATAAAACTAAATAGTTTTAAAAAAGCTAATCGTCAATACATTTGGCGATTAGTCTTTTTTTGTTTAATTTAATAAAAAAAACGGATTTGAAATTTCAAATCCGTTTTATAATATAATTATTTATGTTCTTGGCGTTTTCTTACTGCTAAGGCAATTCCCGCAAGGACAACCGCAAAGCCAGCAGCTGCAATTCCACTTGCTTGATCTAAACCAGTTTGAGGTAATAATTTTGAAGTTGGTTTAGTAACTTTAGATGTAGGAATTTTCTTACCATCTTGATCAATATAAAGTGGTTTAGTGTTTTCGTTGTTAGGTAATTTATTGCTATTTGTATTATTAGTAGTGTTGTTGTCACTGCTATTGCTGTTGTTATCACCACTATTACTATTATTATTATTATTGCTATCGCTAGCGTTATTGTTACTGTTGTTATTATTATCAGTATTAGTGTTATCCTCGCTAGGAGTAGCGTTTAGATTCGTAATATTGATATTTACATTATGGATACCATTAGTTATAGCATAATCAAAGTTGTTTTTATCTGCTGTATAGCCTTCAGGTAATTCAATGCGAATAGTATAATCGCCGTTTATTAATAGTTTTTCAAATGCTTGTTTATTATACTTACCAAGTGTTAGCTCGTATTCTTTACCAGATTTACTTACCGCAAATACTTTAGTTCCTTCTGGAACAGTTTGGTTAAAGGTTACATCTAATCTATTAGTATCAGCATAATTGAATCTGAAATCAACAACTTTTTGAGGGTTATCTTTATCGATAGTAACAGTAGCTTCTGGTGAAGATACCCATGTTACTTTTTGATCTTGATCAACTATTTTTATAGTATATTTACCATAAGGAAGAGTAGGAAGTGTTGATTCGTAGTGTTTGTTTAGCTCAACATCAACTCTCTTACCATTTTCATCCAGAACAATATAACGAGTAATTTCTGGATACATTCCATAGTCAGCACCTGATGAATCATCGGTAAACTTAACTTCGATACGACCAGTAGTATCCTTTTCTGCAGGTTTAGTAGTTTCAGTAGTATTATTAGAAGGGGTAGTTGGTTTGACAACTAAATTTCCATTTATATCTAGAGTAGTCATATTTTGAACTTTGTCCCAAATATAAAAGCGAACAGTGCTTAAATCTATACCTTTTGGTAGTTTATAAGTTCCATCTTTTTCTTTTTTAACTTCTACTTCTTCTCCATCTTTAGTATATGTTAGTGAAGTATCATCAAGACCGCTACCGTTTTCGATAACTTTACCTGGGTTAAATACTCTTGTTGTTTTATTATACAGGTCTGATTTTTTCTCTAAAGTAGGGGCTGTTTTATCGATTTTAACTATAAAGTTAAGTTCTTGTTTTTTAGCGCCAGCAGCACTTGGTCTATATGTAATTACGTATTGGTATTCACCATCTGGCATTACGTTACCGTCTTTGTCTTTTCCGTTCCAATCAGATGATGAAACAACTGCACTACGTGCGTTCATAGCCCAACCATAATCTGATTTACGTTGACTTTCATTACCAGATTCAAAAATAGGTTGAGTTCTATTAACATCATCTTTTTTATACACTGTTACGTGAATATTATCAACATTACGAAGTAAAACAGCTTTTAGTTTAACTGAATCGTAGTTCCCATCACCATTAGGAGAGAAGTATAGGTTGTTTGCATCATATTTTGTACCATTTTCACCTAAGATAGCTTCATTATAATTACCATTAGTATATACATCAGATACTAGTGATGTGAAATTATTTCCTTCATCTTTAGTAGGAGTATCAGCTTTATCATCTGTATAATAGTAGAAAGGTTTTTCATTATCTTTGAAGTCGTAAATTGGTTTTTCTATACCTTCTAAGTCTTGGAAAGTACCTTTAAATCCTAAGAATGGGGCGCTAACTACTTCTTTTTTAGTTTCGCTATCTTTAAAGAATGTGAATCCTTCTAAGAAATATCCATTTTTCATTAGTTTACTTAATTCTTTTGAATATTTAGAAGTATCTACATTAACTTTAATAGTTTTTGAACCGTTAGCTGGAACAATAATAGATTCACCTTTAATATCAACAAGTTGTTTCGCTTTAAGAGTTGCTCTACCATCAACTACTTCATCAGTGTTTACAACAGTATTATAGTCTAATTTTCTATCTTTATTAGAAAGGTTATGAACTGTAACTTCATATTCAAACTTATCTCCAACATTTCCTAAAGTAATACTTGGTTTTTTATCTTTTGTTGTTAAGTATAAGTCCCCATACGCTGCTGCCGTAACATCAGCTAACCCTGCGCCTTGTTGACGAGGTGAGTAATAAGTGTTACTCTCAGGATTAACAGCTGGTTTTGCAGTACTCATAACTAGGTTTTGCAGTAGAGATTCTAATTGTACTTTTGAATAATTAGGGAATCTTTCTTCTAATACTTGTCTAATAAGAGCTACAGATCCAGCAGCATGTGGAGTAGCCATACTAGTTCCTGAGTTCATATAATATAATCCATTGTTAACTGAAGAGTAAATCATACCACCAGGGAAGGCAACATCAGGTTTAAGTTCACCTTCAGTAGAAACACCCCAACCAGAGAAGTATAGCATTTTTTTAGCATCTTTATATGGCTCTTTAACTACTGTATCTTTAATATTTAATTTGTATTTTCCTGCATTAGCTGCAAGTTCTACACCAAGTTTATTACCAATAATACCTACAGGAATATATGAACTTTCATAGCCGCCTAGATATAGTTTAGTAGGTGTATCACCTTGTTCTTTATTTTGATAGATAAGGACACCTTTTGCCCCAGCTTTTCTAAGTTCAACTAATTTGTCGTTATCAGTAACTGAACCACCACTTTCAACTAGTACGATTTTTCCGTTCACAGACTTATCGCTGTAAGAACCAGCCTCACCTAGAGGTAAATAAACGTAATCTTGATCGCCTTTAGCGTTGAAAGTTAATAAATAGTGGACGATATCAGAATGACCATTATTTAGGTCGGCATTGTCTTTAAGTTGAGGAACATCAAGTGAGATAGATGTTTTATGTGCAACTGATGCATTGTATGCAGAAATTGCAAGAACATTTGGATCAACTGCTGGTGTGTTAACAGTACCGTAGTCCGGAGCATCAGCTTTTGGTTTAGCATGCCAATATCCACTTGTCGCATAGTTTCCTCCAGCTGTCACAATAGTAACCCCAGCCTTACGTGCTTTTTCTAAAGCTGCACGAGTAGCGTCATCAAGGTCATCGATCATACCAGTAGGAGAACCAAAACTCATATTAATAGTGTCAGCCCCTAGTTTTACTGCATCTTCAATAGCTTTTACCATAGTGAAACTTTGTTGTGTTCCACCTTTTTTCTCAGAGAATAGACGCATAAAGATTAACTGGGCTTCTGGGGCAACACCTTTAATAATATCTCCAGTTGGGGCAGGTTCAGTACCATTACCAACTGCAGAACCAGATACGTGAGTACCATGAGATAAAGTATCAAATTCTTTTATATCGTCATTCATATCACTGTAGTTATATGCAAAAATTACTTTATCATTGTACCATTTACCATAGTTAATACCTGCTTTTTTCTTTGCGGCTTCTAATTCTGCTTCGTTTTTATAGCGGGCTTTACTTTTATCTAGTAGTTGGAATAAATCGTGACTGATATCTAAACCGGTATCTAAAACAGCTACTACGCGACCTTGACCTTTAATACCTTTATCCCAAAGAGGTTGAACATTAATAAGTGAGTTTTCTTCACTCACCTTATTTGGATTAGTATTTGGTGCAATTGTAGTATCAGCTGTATTGTTAGTTGTTACTTCATTACTTGCAGGAGTTCCAGTAGCTTGAGCTTTATTGTTTTGTTTTACTTCTACTTTTTCAGCTTGTGAAGTAGATTGAATAGTATTTTCTGTTTTTTTCTCGATAGTTTTTTCAGGTGCAGGAGCTGCTTCAGTAGTGTTAGATTTGGAAGTAGAAACAACAGGAGTCGCTGCATGGTCTACTTCTGCAGCAAGTGCTCCGTTTTGAGCTGCAACTGCAAAACCAGCACCTACTAATACTGAAAATAATCCTACTTTATATTTTCTTAATGAATATTTTTTTCGTTCATTTAGCATTTACGTGTCCCCTTAAAATATTGTATAGATGTATATTATCACGAAAAGTAGTAAAAAAACAAATGTTTTCAGAGAAAATAGATACTTAATTTTTATTTTATTAATTAAAATAACTAAAACAATCGTAACAAAAAAGTTTTTAGAGTATAGTGAGATTTATATAGAGAATATTTTTTAAAAAAATATTATAGGTTATATATTTAAAACAAAAAATATATTTGTTTTTAATTTTTTAAAAAGAAGAAAAATCAACTTATTTTTTATTAAAATTACAGATTTTATTGAATGTATATACTAGTTTAATTGTAGCGGAGTATATGGAAAAGTGTTATAATGAAATTACAACATAATAACAGAATGGGGGAGTGAATTATGTCGGAAAATAAAAAGATAATTAATTTTCCTGGTGGAAAAGTTAAAGAGGAAATCTCAGTATCAGAAGTTTTAAAGATTAGTGGATTAGACTTCTACAATAAAATAGAGTTTAATGATAAAAATGATGGAAAAAATTTTATTAGGAGTTTGGAATTGTTTTGTAGGTTTCTTGATAGTGAAGGAAGAGCAAGAAATTTATTAAATGAAGCTTTAGAAGAATCTATCTATAATATAGAGGCGAGAGTTTTTGCTATATTAGCAAGTAATGACGAGGAATATGTAAAAGAGAAAAAGATAATTGAACTTAGGAAGGAAACTGAGGGATTTCCTATTAAATTGTATAGAATATCTGGTGTAGAAGTAAATCCATTCGAATATCGTGTTTCAAGTCATCTTGCGCAATTTTACATGGAGAATAAACTTTATAATAGAGCACCAGGAAGTTATTATAAGTACCTTGACTTTTTTAATGAAAGTTTCTTTATTGATATGCATCGTAAATTTTTAATTTCATATTTATTAAATAATAAATTTAGCGATTATGACACTCACTATAATAGCCTAGGGGATGAACTTAAAAATGATGAAACTATTATACTATCAAAATTTTTTTATCATATATTAGTTCAAGAAGAGGAAGCAGCCTTCGCATATTTTGAAAAATTAAGAAGAACTAATAAATATTTAAATGTTCATTTAGAAAAAATATTGAATCCCCCAAAAAAATCTATGCATATTTCTGGAGAAGATAGGGTGAAATATGCTCAAATAATTAGAGCTTTCTGTGATTTTGAAGACCTTTTTAATAAAGAGTACTTCTTTGATATAATAGCTAGTCTGAGAGAAAGAACCCCTATAAATGATAGGAAAATGAGACGTTATTTAAAACGTGATGAAGTTACACCGATGGATATGTTTTGTGATCCTACATTTAAACAAATAGGTGAAAAACAGATTTTTATTTTATGGGAAGCAGCCTTAGTAGATAAAGATTGCTTTTTAGATTTATTTCAAGAAGAAGTACTGGATTTAGATGGTATCGGAGTAGGAACTGTTAATAAATTAATAAAAAATGGCGTTAAATTTAGGGAGGAGTAGTAAATATGAAAAAAGACATAAATAATAAGTTGCTAATCCAACTTTGGAAAGAATTTCTAGTACTAAATAACTTTTCTAACGTGGAGAATGCCTTGGAAGAGTTTTTAAAGTGTTGTAGGGAAACGATAAATAGTGATATTGACGAATATAAAGACATGTTAGAACTAGCAAATAAAAATGTTGAAGAGAAAGATAATTATGAAGAATTCTCTCCTGCAGATTCTATAGATGCACTATTGATTAAAGAAGTTTATGATTTAGAGTTTGAACTTATGAAAGTAGAGGGAGAACTAGAAGATGCAGCGTTGGAAAACGGGGATGTGGCTTTTGTTGATGATAAGGATATAAAACGTCAATTAAGACTAACAAATATGCTAGGTAGCTTATACTTAACTCAGAATTTTTATATAAAAGCAATTGATCGCTTCTCGTTAGTTTTAAAAGTAAACCCAAGTGATAAATATGATGTGAAATATAAACTTGGAAAAGCATATCTATATAGTGATATGGAAGAAGAGTTACTCAAACTAGTAAAAAGTTATGATTATAAAAAAGATGAAGCGCTACTTATGCTATTAGTTTCTAATTATATAACTAAAGGAAATATACCTTTAGCTCATTATTATTTTGAATGTATAAAATTAATTAATAATAAGTTAGTTGAACATATAAATGCTAGTGAAATTCCTGTAGATTTAGTGGAAAAAACACCTAAAAATCTAAAAAACAAATTGGATAGAGTTATCTTTGCATTTAGAACTATAGATCAGTATATCTTAACATTGTATCATTATGATTATATGAAATACTTTGCGAATAATAAACTTCCAAAACAAGAGTTCAAAAAAATTGATAGACAATTTAATTTTGAAAAAGAAATTTTTAAAGGTATAGAAAATAAAATATATATATTTAGAAATAATGGATTCTATACTAAAGATGATTTCGCTGAAGTAAATAAAAAGGATGTATTAAAGTTAGAAGGAATAGGTGAGAAAACAATCTTAAGACTTATTCAAAATGGTGTGGAATTTAAAAAATAATAAAAAAAAGTAAAATAGATGATTATTTTGTCTATTTTACTTTTTGTTTTAATAGAGATTTAAAGATTTAAAAATATTGATTTGAAGCGAAAAATAAGAAAATTCATATAATTATGTAAACAATGATGTTAAATTTTCTGACAATAGTTTGACGGTGAATAATTTGTTTGCTATAATGTGTAAAACACATCAAAGAAAGGCTATGTATGTACAGGTGCATAGAGGGGAAATTGGTATATGGAAAGAAAAAAAATGTTAAAGGTTGTTAGTTCAGCTATGGCTCTCAC
>ERZ772972.466-NODE-466-length-14891-cov-31.033567_pt1 | contig 14891 bp, 8 predicted proteins | sample MGYA00580673_ERZ772972 | MGnify/ENA primary metagenome ERZ772972 (study PRJEB29015, sample SAMEA2738051) | human oral metagenome | biome: human oral; feature: human-associated habitat; material: saliva | place: China | collected 2229 ... | reverse complement strand
ATGGCGGTGGTCTCCGCACCCGGCTACCGCGCCGATAAAACCGAGCAGGAAGCCCGCAAGCTCAGCGAAGAAAACGGCGTCATCCGCCAGAAAGTCATCTTCGACCTGCACCGCGGGGAGAAAGGCTGGGAGATAGCCCGTGCCGAACCCGTCCCGGCATAGCTGATGCTGTATAGCTGACGCAGCTGACACTGTAGAAATGCGGGCGCTGTAGAAACTCGGATACGACAAAAGCGGCGGCCCCACCCACCGAAGTGGATGGAGCCGCCGCTTTTTGCTCACCGTCCGGGAAAACCCGGAGAGCTACGCTCGGTTACCCATCAGGGCACCGCCACAAGGCTTGAATCTTTGCAGGTCTTAGAGGCCCAGCTCAGACTCGAAGTTTGCCTCCTCCAGGCGGGTCTTGACGGTGTGCAGGAAGCGACCAGCGTCCGCACCGTCGACCACGCGGTGATCGTAGGTGAGGGACAGGTAGCACATGGAGCGGATAGCGATAACGTCGTTACCGTCAACATCCTTAACAACCATGGGGCGCTTCACGATGGCACCGGTACCGAGGATTGCAACGTTCGGCTGGTTGATGATCGGGGTGTCGAACAGTGCACCGAAGGAACCAATGTTGGTGATGGTGAAGGTCGAACCCGACAGCTCCTCGGGGGAGATGTCGCCGGTACGTGCGCGGCCACCCAGGTCGGCAATAGCCTTTGCCAGGCCAGCAATGCCCAGGTCAGAAGCGTTCTTGATGACCGGAACCAGCAGACCCTTGGGGGTGTCCACAGCAATAGCGATGTTCTCGGAGCCGTGGTAGGTGATCTGCTTGTAGTCTTCGGTCATGGAAGCGTTCAGAGCGGGGTGCTGCTGCAGAGCCTCAGCGGAAGCCTGGACGAAGAAGGGCAGGAAGGTCAGCTTAGCGCCCTCACGAGCAGCGAAGCCGTCCTTAGCCTTTGCACGCAGCTGAACGATGCGGGTCACGTCAACCTCGGTGACCTGGGTCAGCTGGGTGGAGATGTCCAGGGACTCACGCATACGCTTTGCAATAACCTGGCGGATACGTGCGGTCTTCTCGACGGTGCCACGCTTGGGGGAAACCTCGAAGGTGTGCGGTGCCTTTGCGGAACCAGCAGCCGGAGCAGCAGCTGCAGGTGCAGCAGCGGCGGGAGCAGCGGAACCCTTAGCAGCGATAGCAGCCTGAACATCCTGCTTACGGATGCGGCCACCAACACCGGTGCCCTTGACGGTGGACAGGTCGATGCCGTTGTCCTTAGCGAGCTTACGGACCAGCGGGGTCACGTATGCTTCACCCTCAGCAGCTGCAGGAGCGGCAGGTGCAGCGGGAGCTGCAGGAGCTGCGGGTGCAGCCGGAGCAGCAGGAGCCTCAGCAACCGGAGCCGGAGCAGCGGGAGCCTCAGCAACCGGAGCCGGAGCAGCGGGAGCAGCCGGTGCAGCAGCAGCGGAAGCGTCGCCGATGATAGCCAGAACCTGGCCAACCTCTGCGTCCTCATCCTCGGGGATGCGGATCTCGAGCAGGGTACCTGCTACGGGGGAGGGAACCTCGGTGTCAACCTTGTCGGTGGAAACCTCAACCAGGGGTGCGTCAACCTCAATGGTGTCGCCGACCTCAACGAGCCAGCGGGTAACGGTACCCTCGGTCACGGACTCGCCCAGTGCGGGCAGTACTACGGTGTGGGACATAATCTTTCCCGTTCTCCTTGTGAATGCTTGAACTAGAAAAATGTGAGCGGTGACCCGGATGCGCGCCGTATGCGTTGAAGCACGTCGACGCGCATCCGGATAGGGGCGTTGTTCAGCGGATACGCCCGGCAACCGCTAACGACCAACGGTCGTTAATACTAAGCTGACGCGCTAACGCCAGTCAGCAAAAATTATGCGCTGTGCAGCGGGGTGCCGTTCAGGACCATTGCAGCCTCACCCAGGGACTCGTTCTGAGTCGGGTGTGCGTGGATGAACTTAGCGACGTCCTCGGGGAATGCTTCCCAAGCAACCCACATCTGAGCCTCACCAATCTGCTCACCCATGCGCTTACCAATAGCGTGAACACCAACGATGGGGCCGTCCTTCTGGCGGACAACCTTCACGATACCGGTAGCACCGAGGATAGCGGACTTGCCGTTACCAGCCAGGTTGTACTCAGCGGTCTCAACGTTCTCAGCGCCGAACTTCTCCTTAGCCTTGGGCTCGGAGTAGCCAACGGAAGCGATCTCCGGGTCACAGAAGGTGACCTTGGGGATGTTCACGTCTTCAACGATGGAGGGGTTCAGGCCAGCGATTTCCTCAGCAACGAAGATACCCTGCTGGTAACCGCGGTGAGCCAGCTGAACGCCGGGGACGATGTCGCCAACAGCGTAGATGTTGCCAACGCCGGTGTGCAGGCGCTCGTTAGCCAGGACGAAGCCGCGATCCATGGGGATGCCCTGCTCCTCGTAGCCCATGTTTGCGGTGTTCGGGCCACGACCAACAGCGACCAGAACGATCTCTGCCTCGAAGACCTTGCCGTCAGCCAGGGTGACCTTAGCACCGTTAGCGTCCTGCTCAACCTTCTCGAAGAGGGTGCCGGTGTTGAACTTGATGCCGCGCTTCTTGAACGCACGCTCCAGAACCTTGATGATTGCCGGGTCCTCGTTGGGAACCAGGTTCGGCAGGCCCTCGATGATGGTGACGTCAACGCCCATAGCGTTCCACATGGATGCGAACTCGCAACCAATCACGCCGCCGCCGAGCACGATAGCGCTCTTGGGCAGGTAGTCCATTTCCAGTGCCTCAGTGGAGGTCAGAACGCGACCCTCAATGGGCAGACCGAAGGTCTTGGAGACCGAGCCGGATGCCAGGATAATGTTCTTACCCTTGTACTCAACACCACCGACGGTGATGGTGTCCTGAGCGGTCAGCTTACCCTCGCCGGGGATAACCTCCACGCCCTTCATCTTCAGCAGGCCTGCAAGACCCTTGAACTTACCGGAGACGATGTTGTCCTTGTAATCGCGAACCTTGCCCATCTCGATGGACTGCAGAACAGCGTTAACGCCAACCTTGGACGCCTCGCGTGCCTCTTCAGCCAGCTCAGCAGCGTGCAGGTACGCCTTGGTGGGGATACAGCCGGTGTGCAGGCAGGTGCCGCCGACCTTTTCCTTCTCGATCAGGCCGACGGTGAAGCCTAGCTGGCGTGCGCGAATAGCTGCAGAGTAGCCAGCGGAACCGCCGCCGAGGATGAGGATGTCGAATTCTTGAGCCACGATATTGCTCCCTTGCATAGTTGTGGGGGCTAAAGACCCCTGCAATGAGTTCTTTACCAATTTATTGGTAGGTTTCCCCAGCATGCGCGAAAGGCCCGCGACTCACAAAAATCGCGCGCCCCTCCGCGTACGCAGAAAAACACTTAATACAACAATACCCCCGTTGAGGGTCGTTTAAGTTCACTCAGGGCGGTTTTAGCTGATTAATCACCCAAACAGCGCAAATTTTTTACCACTCAAGAAAAGCGGTGCGTCATAGAACAGTGCGGTGACAGGGCCACCACAGCGGTCGCACAGAACCAGCCAAGAAAAGACGTAGAGGAAAGACGCCAAGGAAAGACGCAGCCAAGAAAAGACGCAGAGGAGGGCTCCCCGGTAGAAATACCGAAAAGCCCTCCTCTGATCAGCTCTATGCTGAGCTCTATGCTGTGCGGCCGCGCACCAGATAGGGGTGCACCAGATAAGGGGCACCAGTTAGGATGCACCAATCAGGACGCGCGCCTAGCCAGGCAGACTACTTAGCGTAGGACTGGATGAAGTTCACCAGGGTAGCGGTACCGAAGCCGGTACCCTCCTTCGGGGTGAAGCCGTAGGGTGCCTCCTCGTTGAACGCGGGGCCCGCAATATCCAGGTGAGCCCAGGGGATGCCCTCGCCCACGAACTCCTTCAGGAACAGGCCCGCAGTCAGTGCGCCGCCGTAGCGGGAACCAATGTTCTTGATGTCAGCAACGGGGGACTCCAAGCTCTTACGCAGGTAGGACTCCAGCGGCATCGGCCAGTACGCCTCACCCGCAGCGGCACCGGCTGCAATCACGCGGTCACGAATCTCCTCGTCACCGAGCAGAGCCGCAGTGCGCAGACCCAGCGCAGCCATAGCGGCACCGGTCAGGGTAGCGATATCCAGGATGACGTCCGGGTTCGACTCAGAAGCCAGGGCAATACCATCAGCCATGACCAGGCGGCCCTCAGCGTCAGTGTTCAGCACCTCAACGGTACGGCCATCACGCATGGTGATAATGTCCTCCGGGCGCAGTGCGTGACCGCCGGGCATGTTCTCAGCCAGGCACAGGTAACCGGTCACAGCAACCGGCACATCCAGCTCAGCGGAAGCAACCACAGCGTTCAGCACGGCAGCAGCACCCGCCATATCGCACTTCATGGTCATCATCGAAGCGGCAGGCTTCAGCGAGTTACCACCGGTATCGAAGGTAATGCCCTTACCCACCAGAGCAACGTGAGCCTTCGGGTTCTCCGGGGTGTACTTCACAACGGCAAGAACCGGCTTGCGGGGCGAACCCTGACCAACACCGGAAATACCGCCGAAGCCCTCCTCAGCCAGGCGGTCGTGGTGGAACAGCTCAATCTCAATGTTCGAGTAATCCTCAGCGACCTCAGCAGCGAACTCAGCGAAAGTCTCCGGGTACAGGTGCGACGGGGGCAGGTTCACCAGACGGCGAGCATCCTTAGCGGTCTCACCCAGAACCAGGGCGTGCACCAGAGCCTCTTCAGCCTCTTCCTGATCAATCGAAGAAACAATCAGAATGGACTCAATCTCTTCCTGGACCGAATCCTTGGTCTTGAAACGCAGGCCCTCCTCAACGAAGTTACCCAGCACAGCGCCATGAGCAATAGCCTCAATTTCCTCTACCGAGGAAACACCGAAATCGAAAGCAATCTCCTCAGCGGAACCAACCAGCTGACGAGCCGCAGAACCGGCAGCGTAACGCAGAGCGTCCAGGCGCTCCTGACCCTCAGCAGTGTCAGAGCCCAGACCCGCCAGCGCCACAATGCCGGCGCCGGTGTCCTCAAGGCCGGGCAGGCGCAGCAGCTGATCGGGTGCACCCGAGGCGCCCAGCGCCTCCAGCAGCTCGTTAATACCCTCAACAGAGTCCTCAGACAGGGAGCTCGGCGCCAGGTACGCGCCGTCCGAACCCTTCAGAACGCCCAGAACCAGAACGTCAGCTTCGAGCGCTTCAAGGTCGGTGCTGTGAATAGACAGAGACAGAGACATCGTTACTCCTTTGCGTATGTCTTCTCAAAATAGTCAGGGCACATCCTCGCGCCCGAAAAACTCAACTGTAGGCCCTCGAAGAGTGAGGATGAATACCGCCGCGCAAAGCCGCGCGGACTACTGCTTCTACTCTACACGGATATGCAGGAGAGCGTGAGGTTCAGCTCTCACCCCGAACAGCCGACAGCACAGATAAACGCACAAGAAGCCGAGATGCAGCCTCTTAAGAACCTCGATGGGACGCCAAACAAGTTCACCTACTGCGAGAAAAGCCCGCACACTGTCGAGACAGTGCCGTAGTGGCATAAAATGAAAGACTACGGAAAGCGTCAGATAACAGAAGACGCCCCTTCGCCCCGAGCACAGAACTGCTGAGATACGTTTGTGCGCGGCGCGAACCAGACAGAAGTGAGGAGGCACGATGCTCAACCCCGAAGATCTCTACTTAGCCAACACCAAAATATTGGACGACCCCAGGATGCACGGGCTAACCCTCGTCATCGCCCTCTCCAGCCCGCAAGACGCAGGCTCCACCGCCGGCCAGCTCGGACAGGTGCTACTCAGCGAACTCAAAAACATTGAAATCGTCGAGTTCGACAGCGACCAGCTGCACAACTACCGTGCCCGCCGCCCCTACATTCGCTACGAAAAAGACCATTTCGAAACGCCGCAATACCCGCAGCTGAAGCTCTACGCCGTAGAAGATAGCCTCGACAAGCCGTTCCTGCTGCTCACCGGTGCCGAACCGGATCTGCAGTGGCAGCGCTTCGAAAAGGCGGTGCTGACCATCGCCCAGCGGGTCAAGCCATCCCTGGTCGTGCTGGTCTCCGCATTCCCCATGCCGGTGCCGCACACCCGCCCCTTCCCGATTACCGCGCACGGTTCCCGCAAGGACCTGATTCACGGCATCTCCCCGTGGAAGCCCAGCGCGGACGTGCACGCGACCATCACCAACCTGTTGGAAGTGCTCTTCACCGAAAACGGAATCGACACCGTCGGCTTCGGCGTGAACATTCCCCAGTACATTTCGGAGGCGGACCTGCCGCAGGGCACCCTCACCGCCCTCGAACACGTGGGCATGGCGGCGCACCTCTCCCTACCCACCGAGAACCTGCGCGAAGCCGCACGCCACGTGCACAGCCAGATCAACGATCAGGTCAAGCAGAACCCCGAAATCGGTCGCATGATCACGGCCATGGAAGAGAACTACGACGAGAACTTCCGCACCTCCGATATTGCGATTCCCCTCTCGCGACGCGACGCGCACAACGTGCCCAGCCGTGACGAGATTGGTGCGCTCTTCGAGCGGTTCCTCGACGAACAATAGATGCGCGCAATAGGGGACGCTGCGAGGGAGTGCGAGACATAGGGGCGCGAGCATAGGGCAGCGTCATAGGGGAGCGGGGAGTTGCCCGTCGGGAACCTGGATCATGGATACCGTCTGGCACGTCGGATACCGCCCGCCAGGTATTGCGTGACAGGTATTGCGTGACAGATTATGACGCGGCACCCCGCGCCGCTGTGGACAAACCTCGGCGCATAAACGAACAATACGAATAAATCTGTGGAACCTTCGGATACATGAACCGAAGTATCCACAGATTTATTTGTTTAACTCCGAACCCGCGCAAACCATGCCACGGTGAAGGCATGAACGCAAACAATACCTCCAACGGCAATACCCCCAACAGCGACCACCTCCGCAGCGATTACTTCCACAACGACCACATCCACGGCGGCTACGACACGCCCCCGCCCATCCGCAACGAATACGACGTGCTCAGCTGCGCCCTCCACCAGCACGGCTACTGGCCCGACCACTCACTCATCATCCTCACCGCAACCGACAACACCCTCGGCCCCAGCCTGCGCGTCAACCTACCCGACGAACCCTGCACCCACAGTGAACGCGCCGACTTCCTGCACGAAACCTTCACCAAACTCCCCACCTGCCACAACGGTGAAACCCTCACCCGCTTCTACGCCATCATCATCGACGGCGACAACACCGTACGCCAACGTCAATTGCACCCCAACACCGCACAACTTGCCGCCATCGAAGAAATCCAACGGGACGTCGACACCCAAATCCCCATCAACGCATGGCTGCACCTGCTCCACGACCCGCGCATCGTCAGCGAACTACGCTGCGAAGACGTCATCTATGCAGGAGGTGCCAGCATCTGGGCGCTCAACCCCGAACAGCAAGCGCTCACCCTCCTCGCACCCATCGAAGAAATCCGCTACAGCGGCTACTACATCTGGCTCACCCGCCACGGCGACACCATCGCCGACACCGCCCACCACAACTACGCCCACAGCCCCTGGGACACCGACCCCACAACCAACCCCGAAACCCGCCACGACTGGGAAAACGCCGTAGAACTCTGGGACCACACCTACGCCACCCGCCACGACGAAGCCCGCAAAGGCGTCCGCACCATCTACCGCCAAGCCCAAATCGATCTGTGCTACTGGGACGCCGCCATCAACGCCGCCGCGCACCTGCTCACCACCCACCCGGTTGATGATGCCGATGCGCCCACCATCGGTGACGCGCCCACCATTGGCGACGCACTCCGCGAACTCATCCCCGCTGAAGTCGCCGGGCACCTACGCGCCTCCATCGCACCGGCAGCACTCACCCCGATCACCGCCGAAATGCTCACCTACCTCGCCGGATACGGGCTCAACCACGCCCAAAAAGCGCTCGCCTACCTGCACTACTCCGCCCAATACACCTACCACGCCTTCGGCGGCGAATACCCCAGCACCAACCTCGCGCCGCTCGAACCACCCCACTACGGCACCCGCATCACCCGCAAAACCTACATCCCCGCCAGCTTCACCCACGCACTCAGCGCCACACCCGGCACCGAACAGGCACACGTACGCGCTGTGCCCGAAAAATGCGTGCAATGGCAAGACTGGATCCGCCGCACCCACCGCACCATTCAGCAGAACCGCAGCATCCAGCACGATAACCTCAACGGCTGGACACTCGAAAACCTCACCCCCGCCGACCTCGCCAGCGCCGCCGAACTCAACACCATCAGCCGCGACGTGCTCCCACTCCTCGAGGAACGCCCCAAAGACCACAACGCCCACAACAAACTCGAAAACCTCCAACAACGAATCGACGAAAGCTGCACCAACAGCGAATACCTCACCAAACACCACGCTGCCTACACCCACTACCTCAACGCCCTCAAAGGAAAACTAGACAGCCCCCACTGGGCACGCCTCAACGCACTCGAACTACTCACCAGCCTGCTCACACCCCACAGCACCGACGGAGAATACGCCGCCCTACGCAACACCCAAGCCTGGGCCAACTGGTACAAGGGCTACAGCACCTACGCCCGCCTACTCCGCCAAGAAGCCCGCCGCCACACATTCGGAAAGGACCTCAACATCCTCGACGTACACCTCAACGTAGGCAACCTACCCGCCTGGATCAAACACACCATCTGCGGCGAACCCGGAACACACCGCCGACCCATCAGCACCCTCAAACCCCGAAAACCCTAAAAGCCGGGCGGTAACGGTGCTAACAAAACGTGGGAGGGGCGCGCCACCACCCGGCACGCCTCTCCCACATGCGCCCACTCCCGCGTACAATCGCACCCACCCGAAAACATCCCCAAGCCCACCCCAACCAGCGCGTCAAGTTGAAAGCAACCAAAAATCTGCAATACTTATATATTGACCCCGTACAGTCAATGCGCTATAACGCGCCCTCAAACCGCTCCACACAACGAGCAACGGAACCCTGCAAACCACCCAACGCGCGCGGAATAAAACCCGCCACCACAGCGTTAAACCGGACAAACGCAGCAAACACCCCGACCGAGGACGCCAGCACAGACTTGACAGGGTCTTAGGTGTTTTGCAAACAAAACACCCCACCACAAGCCAGAAAGGGTTCTAGTGGCACCTGCAACCAGCAAGAAGACCGCGACCGGCGACGCAACCGAAGAAACCGTCGCAAAAACCACCACCAAGACCACCCGCACCAAGAAGGCAACCACCAAAGCCGCAGCGGCAACCGAAGACACCACCGGCGCAACCGCCGAAACCAGTGCCGAGACCACTGCCGAAACCGAGGCAGACAAGCCCAAGCGCACCCGCAAAACCACCACCACCAAAACCGCAACCAAGCGCAAGACCGGTGGCCGCCGCAAAAAGAACGACGACGACGAATTCGACCTCGGACTCGACGAAGAACTCGAAATCACCGACGGCGAAGACGAAAATGACGAAGAAGACGAAGAAACCGCAGCCAAAATAGAAGAAAAGAAGGCCGCAGAAGCAGTAGCAGCCAAAGGCTCCGGCTTCGTCCTCACCGCAAACGACGACGACGACGCACCCGCACAGCGCGTCGTCACCCCCGGCGCAACCGCCGACCCCGTCAAGGACTACCTCAAGCAAATCGGCAAAGTCTCCCTGCTCAACGCACAGCAGGAAGTCGACCTCGCCAAGCGCATCGAAGCAGGCCTCTACGCCGAACACAAACTCGCCGAAAACCCCGACATGGACAAAGACCTCAAAAAAGCCCTGCGCTGGGTCGTCCACGACGGCAAGCGAGCCAAAAACCACCTGCTCGAAGCCAACCTGCGACTCGTCGTCTCCCTCGCCAAGCGCTACACCGGCCGCGGCATGCTCTTCCTCGACCTCATCCAGGAAGGCAACCTCGGCCTCATCCGCGCCGTCGAAAAGTTCGACTACTCCAAGGGCTTCAAGTTCTCCACCTACGCAACCTGGTGGATCCGCCAGGCCATCACCCGCGCCATGGCAGACCAGGCCCGCACCATCCGCATCCCCGTGCACATGGTAGAAGTCATCAACAAGCTCGCCCGCGTGCAGCGCCAGATGCTCCAGGACCTCGGCCGCGAACCCACCCCCGAAGAACTCGGCAAGGAACTCGACATGACCCCCGAAAAGGTCATCGAAGTCCAGAAGTACGGCCGCGAACCCATCTCCCTGCACACCCCCCTCGGTGAAGACGGCGACTCCGAATTCGGCGACCTCATCGAAGACTCCGAAGCAGTCGTCCCCGCAGACGCGGTGTCCTTCACCCTTCTGCAGGAACAGCTCCACTCCGTGCTCGACACCCTCTCCGAGCGTGAAGCCGGCGTGGTCGCAATGCGCTTCGGCATGACCGACGGCCAGCCCAAGACCCTCGACGAAATCGGCAAGGTCTACGGCGTGACCCGCGAACGAATCCGACAGATTGAGTCCAAGACCATGTCTAAGCTCCGTCACCCGTCGCGTTCGCAGGTACTGCGCGACTACCTGGACTAGGAAATATCACCTAGCTTGAGCGGCTACGCCGTAAGGGGTAGTTGCCCATACAGAAAAGGCTCTCCGAAATACCGGAGAGCCTTTTTTGTGCCTATATGCAGTTTGTTGCGACGGCTTGCGGACGATGCTCGCGGGGGAGTGCCGCATGACCGGCACGCGGACAATGCTCGCGGGGGAGTGCCCCCTCTGCGGCGCTGGGGCGCCTTGAGGACGGAGCCCCCGCTACGCATGTCCGCTAAGCCGTCAAGGTTCAGTTACATTGCGGTTGCGTAGAGATAGTTACGCATGCAGTCCTGCGAAGATATACCTCGCCCGCTACGCGTGACCGGCTACGCCGTAAGGCTTAGTTTCGCTAGTTCTAGTACATACAGAAAAGGCTCTCCGGTATATCGGAGAGCCTTTTCTGTACCTATACAGGCCGCGAAGGATAGTTGCGTAGGTAGGGTTCGTGAGACGGCTTGCGGACGATGCTCGCGGGGGAGTGCCCCCTCTGCGGCGCGGGGCGCCTTGAGGACGGAGCCCCCGCTACGCATGTCCGCTAAGCCGTTGAGGTTCGGTTACCTGCGGCTACGAAGAGATAGTTACGAATATAGTCCTGCGAAGATATACCTCGCCCGCTCCGCGTGACCGGCTACGCCGCCAAGGTTCAGCACCGTTGAGGTTCAGCGCCGCTACAGACCCAGCTGGCGCAGATAGCGTTCCGCCACCGCCTCCACCTGATCCAAACCACGCACACGACCCAGCGCCTCCGACCAAGCATCAGCCTCATCGCCACCCACCGGGAAACCAACCGCCGCCCACAACGCCGCCGTCATCGCACCCACCGAATCCGAATCCGAATCCACCGACACCGCACCGCACAACCCCTCAAACAGGGCACCACGCACCGTCGCCTCATCAGCCTCAGCAGACAGGCTCTTCACCGCATCCGCCGCACACCAGAAAGCCACACCCAACAGCTCAGGCGCCGTCCAACCCGTACCAAAATGCTCCGCCACAGCCTCCGGAACCGGCACCACACCCCGATCCAGCAGGTCAACGGCACGACTCAGCGCCGCCGCCGTACGCGAAGCATCACCCGGAATCGAATCATCCGCCGCCACCGAACCACACCACGACACCACACGACGCGCCGCCTCCAACAACGCACCAAACGTACCCGACGGGGACGCCAACAAGTCACGCACCAGCAACGCATACGCCGCCGCCGAAGCCAACGCCTCCGGATGCCCATGCGTCAACGCCGCCGCACGCACCGCCAACAAAACCACCGTACGCTCCTGCGCCACCGGCAAAACACCCAACGCCGCCGAACGCACCAACGCACCACTACCCAAAGCCTCAGGATTCAACGACTTCGACACCAACTGCATCTCACCCGAACCCAACGCCCGCAACGTCGCCGCACCCGGACCACGACGAGCCGTCAACTCCGAAGCCCCATCAATCTCACGATCCAACGAAAACGGCGCAGACTCCGGCAGAACCTCACCAATACCGCGGAACCACCGCAAATACGCCAACCACAGACACGCCAACTCATCCGCCGCCGCGCCCTCATTATTCCACTCCAAAACCTCCGTCAAAGCGTCCAGCGTGAAACACGTCAGCTGCGTATCATCACTGACCAGCAACTCACCAAACGCCAAATCCCACGGCTTAGGGGCGCACTCCGCAATCTGCTCAGCCGACAACAACTCCAACGGATAACCCAGCGCATCACCCAACGCAGACGCACGCAACAAGCCGCGCACCCTGCCCGCAAACTCAGCCGAAACCTCAGGCGCACGCGTGAACTCAACAGAAGAAAAACTCATAGGGCGATTATCCCATGTGCGTTCAGGATGCGGAGGGTAGGGTATGCAGGCGGCTTTGGGCTCACGCTCGTGGGAGGGAGGATGTGCCAGGCGGCTTTGCACTCACGCTCGCGGCTTCGTGCTCATGCTCGCGGGGGAGTGCCCCCTCTGCGGCGCGGGGCGCCTTGAGGACGGAGCCCCCGCTCCGCGTGAGTGCCTACGCCCTGAATGACGAACTGTGAGGCGCAAAACATGACGCAGTGCCATACTGAAACCATGAAGATTCTGCACACCTCCGACTGGCACCTCGGCCGCACCTTCCACCGCAGCCCCCTCACCCGCGAACACCAGCAGTTCATCGACGAACTGCTCGAATACGTGCACGCCGAAGGCATCGATACTCTCCTCATCAGCGGCGACGTCTACGACAGCACCATCCCCACCGCCGAAAGCACCACCCTGCTCGACCAAGCACTCACCCGCCTCATGCGCGCCGGCGTGCAAGTCATCCTCAGCTCCGGCAACCACGACTCCTTCCGCCGCCTCAGCTACGGCGCCGCCTTCTTCGAAGCCTCCGGCGTGCACCTGCGCACCAGCCTCGAAGACGCTACCCGCCCCGTCGAACTCACCGACGGCACCTTGCGCGTACACGTCTACGCCATCCCCTACCTCGCGCCGCGCCTCCATGCCACCGCCCTCGGTGTAGATCCCACCCACCACGCCGTCCTCGGCGCCGTCACCGACGCCATCCGCACCGACGCCGCAGAACGTCACGCCCGCGGCGAAGGCGCCGACCGCATCATCGTCATGAGCCACGCCACCGTCAGCGACACCGCCAGTAGCGCTGATACCACGCCCCGCAGCGACTCCGAACGCGACATCAGCGTCGGCGGCATCGACTGGGTACCCGCCTCCCTCTTCGACGGCTTCGACTACGTAGCGCTCGGCCACATCCACAAGCGCTACCCCGTCACCCACACCATCCGCTACAGCGGCTCCCCGATCGGCTTCTCATTCAGCGAAGAACACAACCGCAACGGCGCCTACCTCATCGAACTCAACCCCGGCGAAGCACCCACCATCAGCAGCCACGAATGGGCAACCCGCGTACACATGAAAACCCTACGCGGCACCATGGACCAGCTACTCAACAGCCCCGAACACACCCCCTACGAGCACGGCTACTACTGCCGCATCGAACTCACCGATGAAACCCTACCCGTCGGCGCCGTCGACCGCCTGCGCAGCCGCTACGAAACCATCTCCCACTTCAGCTACCGCAGCACCCAACCCGCCGCCGACAAACCCGCCGCCGCACAACCCACCCGCGACGCCGACCCCGTCGACACCTTCGACCAATTCCACCAATACGTACGCAACCGCCCCCTCACCAGCGAAGAACGCGACGTCATCACCACCCTCAGCGACCACATCAAAAGCCACAAGGACAACGCATGATCCTGCACACCCTCGAATTCGAAGCCTTCATGGCATACCCCAAGCGCCAAGAAATCAACTTCGACACCCTCAACAGCGCCGGCGTATTCCTGCTCAACGGCCCCACCGGCGCCGGCAAAACCACCATCCTCGACGCCATCTGCTACGCCCTCTACGGCGAAACCAGCAGCGACCGCGAATCCGCCAAACTGCACTCCACCTACGCGGCACACAACGGCACCAAACCGCGCGTACTACTCGACGTCACCCTCCACGGCAAGCGCCTGCGCATCGACCGCACCCCCGCCTACAACAAGCCCATCACCCGCGGCGCCCGTAAAGGCCAAATGCGCGAAGAAAGCGCCAAAGCAACCCTCGCCGAACTCGCGCCCGGCGCCGACCCCGCCGACGAAAAGGCATGGACGCCCATCTCCAGCAGCGTCGCCGAAGTCAACCGCACCATTGCCGAACGCACCCACCTGACCAAAGAACAATTCCTCAAAGTCGTACTCCTGCCGCAGGGCCAGTTCGCGCAATTCCTCAAGTCCAAGCCCAAAGAACGCAAAGAACTGCTCAAAAAGATGTTCCCTGTCGAACACTACGAGCAGCTCTTCGCCGCACTCACCGAAGAAGCGAAAACCGCCCAGCAGGAAGTCGCCCAGGACGAAAACACCCAGCGCGGCTACCTTGAACGTGCCCGCGTAGAAATGCTCGCCCTGCAGGCGCTGCTGGACGCTGCGGATCCGGATGCCGAAGAGGCTGCGGAGGCGGAGGCTACCGAAAACCTCACCGCCGAAACCCTCGACGCATGGGTCGCTGGCGGAGTAGAACGCGCCCGCGAAACCTCCGCGCGCGAAAAGCAGGAGCAGCAGCGCCTCACCGATGAAGCCGACCGGCACACCCGCCTGCTTGCCGAACGCGCCCAGCTGCAGGCCGACTGGCGCGAATACGAGCAGCTCTGCGAGCGCCGCACCCGCCTGACCGAACGCGCCGACGAACACAAGGCACAGCGTGAAGAGCTGGCGCAGGCACGTGCCGCCGCGCCCCTGCACGCACAGTACGCGCAGGTCCACGCCGAATCGCAGGCGCTTG
>ERZ772972.464-NODE-464-length-14901-cov-11.612286_pt1 | contig 14901 bp, 17 predicted proteins | sample MGYA00580673_ERZ772972 | MGnify/ENA primary metagenome ERZ772972 (study PRJEB29015, sample SAMEA2738051) | human oral metagenome | biome: human oral; feature: human-associated habitat; material: saliva | place: China | collected 2229 ... | reverse complement strand
GCCTTTGCCTTCGTCGCCCCACTGGGCGCCGAGCACGATGACGGCGGGCATGAGTGTCTCCGTTTAGTTGGGTGAGTTGCGCGGGTGCGCGCAACAGACCCATCGTACCGGAGGAACGACGAGGCCGGTACACCCTGGCTGGTCACGTCAGTTTCCGGCGGCAACCAGGGCGACGCCGACGCCCCACAGGGTGGCGCACGTGAGGGCGGCGATCAGCTCGATGGCGATCGTCCATCCGAAGGCCTTGAGGGCCTCGACCGTGGCTTTCCAGGCGGTCGCAGTGTCGTTGCTGCGCAGGTACTCGACGCCGAAGATGGCTGCGATCATGCCGAGGACGAGGCCGAGGGGCAGTCCGATGAACCAGCCGACGACACCGCCGACAGCTCCCCACACGAGCGTGGATTGGGGGATTCCCGCCTTGTTCATGCCGCGGGCGGGAATCACGTACTTGAGCACGGTGCCCAGAATGAGGACAACGGCCACGATGGCGAAAATGATCCACGCGGCGCGGGTGCCGGTCATCCACGACCACACAAGGATCGCGCCTCCAACGACGGGTGCGGAGGGCCAGATCTGCACGACCGCGCCGATCACTCCGATGAGGATGACGATGCCAACGATGACGGTTCCCAGGACGCTCATAAGGCGATCATACGGGCACGAAGTACACTCCTCAAGAAGCTGACCACCAACTTTGACAACCTGTGTTATTTTTGGTGGACACTACGATCGGCTCACCGCTGAGCGCCACGGCGCACCACATCAGCGAGGATCCACCGTCGAAGATTCGAGACATAGCGAGGGAATATGCCTTTATCTGTCGAATACGCGGACCTGTCGCTGGCGCAGCAGGTGCTCGAACGCCAGTCCTCCGAACACCTCGCGAACATGCGGTCGTTCCTCAAGCAGTGGGGCGACTACAGCGATGGCGGCGAAGGCGCTGGTCTTCTGATGATGGCCTTCAATCCACTCAACCAAGAGGTCGTGCACATTGGGGACGAGGTACTCGGCCTTCTCGAGCAAGCACACGGTGGTGCAGCGGACCACATGGGTCAGACACTGGAAGCCTACGTGAATGCCGACCAGCAGATTCACGCGGCGCTCGCATCCGTCACCGAGATGCTCGGCGGATCCTCTCTTCCGTTCAACGATCCGCGTTCCTCACTCCCTACGCTCGGCGCAGCGGCACGCGGAGCTTCCCAGTGGTATGGCGGCGCCGAACCAAGTCTCGCTGAGCGCATGGCCCAAGGAGTCATGGGTTTTGGCGAATACGCATCGGATTTTCCCGGCCGTCTCGCTGATCGCGCAGACAAAGCACTCTCGGGCAACCGCTCGATCTCCGAATCCCAGAACGCTAGCTCCTATCTTGTAGCCCCGGAAGCCCCGGAGTCCGAGATGAAGAATCTGCGCTGGTCGGCAGGCGTGGTCATCGGAGGCGTCGACTGGCTCATCGAAAAACTCACAGGCGTCTCCGTTCTGAACGACGTCATCTTCAAGTACACCGTCGGCGACTGGCGTGTCCTTGACCGCGCATCGACGGCCTGGTCCGAGATCGGCGATGCACTCGTCGCTGTCGGCCAGAACGACTCCGAGATCCTCCCTGCCCTATCTGAGTGGACCGGAAAAGGCTCGGAAGCTGCCAATGCCTTCATCGCTGCGCTAGCAGGAGTCACAACCGCCTTGAACGGAGCAGCGAGCACTGTGTCCGGCATCATCAAGAACGTGGGCAGGGTCGTCAAGGAGGCAGCCAAAGTCATCGGAAAGCAGCTGAAACGCCTCCAAGACAAGTGCCTGCGTATGATCGCAGAGGCTTCGGTGCCGGTCGCCGGATGGATAGTCGCGGCCGGGGAAGCCGTCGTGGCAGCACAGGAACTCTATGACACCATCAAGAAGATCTACCGCATCATCAACTTCATTCTCACTGCAATCGAAAATATGGCCCAGGCCAAGGCGCAGATCATCGAAATTCGATACACCATTTCAAACATCGCCGAGGCAGCAGCACGAGGAGCGGCAGCACGAGTATGAGCAGCGATATGTACGGTTCTCAGTTCGAATCCATCCTGCAGTCCCTTGAGCAGATGGAGACCGCTCTCCAAAAGGAGATCGACAAGGACGAAAAGGCTAACCGAGAGGCGGCAGAGAAGCAGGCAGAAGCCGCCCGACGCGGCGAGCTCGGCGAAGATTGGCGCAAAGTTCAAGAGCGTATCGACAGCGGTCAAACAACGCTGGAAGATGTGTTCTCAGGAGCGGACCAGTCCGACGCTGCGCACGCCCTGCGACAGACAGCCCAGCGCAACATCACAAAGTCAATCGAGCAGGCTCGTAAGAGCGCACCCGAGGGTGAGGATCCCTTCTCGTTCGATGAGGATCTGGCTTCCTTCAACGAACAAATCGAGCAGCACATCCGCAATCTGCGGGGCTACTAAACGACATCACCGAAGGAGATAACAATGCCGGATCTCTACGTCAACGAGGGCGAACTTCAGACGCTATCCGCTACCCTCGGCGAACGTGTCCAGCAGATGGGCGCGATCATCGACAACGTCCCGCAGACGCAGAACTACCTTGCGAGCACCTGGGAGGGTGAGGCGGCTCGCGCTGCATTCAACCGCATGCAGATCGATGAGCAGGAGCTTCGCTACATGGCTGAAGTACTCGCTCAGGCCCAGCAGCGCCTCATTGAGGCACTGCAGACCTACGAGGAGACGGAGCAGACCGTTTCTTCTCTCTGGTCCCTCTGAGGCATACAGCACGTTCGATCAAGACGATCACTTCCTTCCCATAACGGCGACAACCGAAAGCAGTCGCCGTTATGGGAAGGAGGCATCGTCTGACAACGGATGAGTCATCACATCGCCATGACCACCAACACCTCACGAGGAGAGTCCCGCAACCGCTGGGACACGCGCCAGTACGCGACGTACCTCGTCGCGCTGAACCCACAGCAGACGATCGACCGTTGCCTGGATTTCTGGCGCTCAATCGGAGGGATCACCGAGCAGGCTGGGGTACGCGAGCAGCTCGCGCGCCTTGGTTTCGTCGGCACCCAGTTCACAATCGGTGGAACCGGTCGGTACTACGCCTTCCGTTCCCTCGACAGCGCATTCCCGGTGATGAGTGCCTTCCCGAAGCTCATGCCCAAAAAATTCAGGGACTCCATCCAGGAGCCGACCAGCATCATGGTCGCCGCTCGCCCACATTCGGTAGGTGGGCGACCGGCATCGGAGCTGTGGTGTTTCCTCGCGAAAGATGCCCTCAGGGAACCCGTCATCACGGACGCTTTCATGAAGTCTGCTCTAGAAGGCATAAGTGAGTCCTTCACCCAACAGGGCATCTTGTTGGGCACCCCGCAATTCTTCCGGGGCGGAGATCTCCCCCGCGATCACCTCTTCTCAGACATGGGTCTCCTCGCGTTGCGGAGGGACGCCGCAGCTTTCGTCCGTGACCAGTCACACCGCCAGTGAGTTACCCGAGGATCACCCCCTGTGCCCTGCAGTCTCGCGACCATACGCGGCGCAGGCAACACGCCGACAGGCTGTCGTCCTTTCGCTTTCAACGCCAAGGAGAACTATGAGTCCGCTCTTCTCACACATAGGCCGTAACCTTTCGATGGCCAAGCAACCCTTTATGGTCTTCCGCCTGTCGCTCACTCCTGACGAGGCTGTGGCGCGCTGCGTCACTCACTGGCGCACGTTCAAAATCCAGTCCGAGACTCCTGGCATGCGCGAGCAGTTCGCGCTGGCTGGCTGGGTGGGGACAGAACTGGTCATCGGAAACAACGGCAAGGCATTCCTTGCCGATGCGATCGCCACGTCGAGCGCGACCGCCGCCGTTGCCGAACTGTTTCCGAAAGCGATACCTGACCGAGTCAGGCGAGCTTTCGTCGAAAAGACTTTTGTCGAGATAATCGCCCGGCCACTCCCTGGAAGCGGGGGGCGCATGTGCGAGCTATGGTGCCGCCTCGATTACACGTCAACAAACGAAACATTCTTCCAAGAGGACTTTTTCGCATCGGTGTTGGGTAAGCTCGAGCAATCGTTCCAGTCGGATCAGGTCATGCTGGCACCGTTGGAGCACCTGTCGAGCCGCGAACTGCCGACGGACATTCCGCTGACCCTTCCCGCCCTCCGAGCACTACGTCAGGCGGCTAAGAAGAACCGGCGATAGAGTTGCGGCAGGGAAGAAGAACGATGAACTCTCTTGTCTCAGCAATGCAGCGAGACCTCGACGCGTCTTTCAGCCCGATCACCGTTTATCGCCTGGCAATAACCCCTGACGACGCCGTTTCTCGCTGCGTCGGCCTCTGGAAGATGAAGGGCATCCGCTCCGAGAGAGTCGGCATGCGCGAACAATTCAAGCAACGGGGATGGTCGGGAACGGAGCTGATCATCGGACACAGCGGGCGCGCACTCCTCACGGATTTTTTATTCAACACGCGAGGGCTCACCCTCCTGTTCTCACAGGCAATCTCTCGCCTGCCCAACCGTGTCAAGAGAGCCGCCATCACCAAGATTTACGTGGACATCATCGCACGCACGATCGACACCGAATCGGGGCCGATGACCGAACTGTGGTGCCTCGCTGATTGGGCGACGCGGATCAACCTTAGCGGCTTCGAGAACAGTTACATCGAATCGTCGATGCGCTCGCTCGAAGAGTCATTCAACGCGCAGGGCATCCTGTCCACCCCCGTCCGTCACCTCGATCGCAGGGACATCGAGCCAGACAGCCCCCTCTCGCTCCCCACACTCGTGTCGATGCGTCAGGCGGCTAAGAAGAACAGAGGGTAGCCACCCCTCTTCGGCCGGTCACCGCGCGGGTACCCATGCCTCGTCAATCCCGATAATGCCCTGCGGATAGTAACCTGGTGATACAACGGCGCTCAGCAGCAACGCACCGCTGCAGAGTGCTGACGCTTGTTCTTGACACTTGTCTTTCCTCGAGGAGGATATTCATGGGGGCGGGTCATTCAGGTTTCTCTCTACGGAGGGTCATCAACCGACGCAGGTACTTCTACGCGCTCGTCGCGGCCGATCCGCATCAGACGGTCACGCATGCTGTCAACTACTGGGTGTCCAAAGGAGCCTGGGGTGAGACGAACGGCATGCGTGAGCAGCTCGCCCAGCACGGTTGGGTCGGCGCGGAGGTCATTATCGGCAGCGACCTGCGCAGCCTCGCACTATCGCCAATCATTGACGCTATCCCGGGCATCGACCTCCTCCCTTCCGCAGCACCCACGTCGGTCAAACGCACACGCCAAGAGTGGACAGAGATCCTCGTCGCGGCGCGATCCTGCTCGGTCGGAGGACGCCCTGCCTCCGAACTCTGGTGCTGCGAGGCTCGACTTCTACATGAAGCAATCTGGGCGACAGACGCATTCATGGACATGTCGCTCGGCGAGCTGGCGGGCTCACTAGAACGCCAAGGACTCCTCCTAGAAGCCCCCCGATTCTTCCACGGCGGAGACCTGCCGAAGGACCACCTCTTCACCATGGATGGCATCCTCACGATGCGACGTGCCGCCAAAAAGGAACACGGTCGGCGCCCCATTCGATTCTCGGGGTACTGAGGAGCGGGAGCTCCCCGCAGGGTTGAAACACCCAACAGCTCGTACCGCACGTCGAGGCCGACAGCAGGCTTTCTTCACAGGGACGCATGGGGATGGACATCCCCTCCGGCGGACCACACAAAGAGTCTCGCCGCGGGCGCTAGCGCGCACCCACGGCGAGACGACAAACAGTCCGGAAGGATCAGCCCTGCGCGCGCAGGGAGGCCACCTCGTACAGGGCGATGCCCGTGGCGACGGCTGCGTTAAGGGACTCGACGGTCGACGCGATCGGGATCGACACGATCTGATCGCAGGTCTCGCGCACGAGGCGGGACAGGCCCGCACCCTCGGCACCAGTCACGACCACGAGGGGCCCGTCTGCCAGCGATAGGCCACGCAGGGGTGCGTCGCCGCCGCCGTCCAGGCCGACCACAAAGTAACCGGCCGCCTTGGCCTCCTCGAGGGCGCGCACAAGGTTCGTCGCACGAGCCACCGGCACGCGGGCAGCCGCACCGGCCGACACCTTCCACGCGGTCGTGTTGACGCCCGCGCTACGACGCTCGGGGATAATGACGCCATCCGCGCCGAACGCGCCCGCACTACGCAGGACCGCGCCCAGATTATGGGGATCCGTCACCTGATCGAGGGCAACGAGGAGCGGGTGGCCCAGCTGCTGCAGAGAACCCGCGATCAGGTCCGAAGCGTCGGCGTACTCGTAGCCGCGCACCTCGATGGCGACACCCTGGTGGACGGCGCCATCGGTCGCGACATCCAGGTCACGGCGGGTGACCTCGTAAACGGGAGCACCCATGGCAGAGGCGAGGCGCACGACCTCCTCCACGCGTTCATCCTTCACGTTGTCGAGGATGAAGACGCGCTCGATCGGGACCGAGGCACGGGCAGCCTCGGCAACAGGGTTGCGACCAGCGATCAGCTCATGGCCGGGCTTGATGCGGATCGACGACTTGGCGCGGGCGCGAGCGATCGCGGCCTCCTGAGCCTCGCGGGCCTCTCGCTTCACCTTGCGCTTGTGGGCGGGGTGGTAGGTGCGGTCCTCGGCCTTGGGGGTCGGGCCCTTGCCTTCGAGGCGGCGGCGCGAGTGGCCGCCGGTGCCGACCTGCGCGCCCTTCTTGGTGCCCTTCTTACGGATGGCGCCGGGGCGCCCGCTGTGTGAGGCCATGGTGTCTCCTCGTTTTCTCGTGAACTGACACAAGCGTACGGGTTTTAGGTCGCATCGGGGCCGCAGGGGTGCGTGTGGGGGGCAAAAATCACGCTCTGTGCACGGTCTTTAGGCTCCCTGGGACGCTTCCGCGGCCTCGTCGAAGAGATCGATCGGGGTGTCCTTCAGCCTGTGATAGTCGAAGGTCAGGAAGATCGCCAGGACCAGCACACCGGAAGCGTAAGCCGCCACGCCCACCCACGACACGCCATTCATACCGAACCAGTCCACGAAGGGGCGCGCGATCACGAGGGCGACCACGCAGGCGACGACGTTGCCAACAAAACTCGCCGCGTAGTCGCGCACGGACAGCAAGAGATCGTTGAAGAACCAGCTAAACGCCGTGATGACTGTGCACAGGATGGCAGGCTGGAGCAGGTAGGTATTACCCCGGATCTTCTCGCCGAACAGGAGGGTCAGCACGGGCTCGCCCGCGAGCGCCAACCCCAACGCCGCCAGGGCCGCGATCAGTACGATGCCGCCAATCGTCTTCCACAGGAGGAGGAGCGCAGCGCGCTTGTTGGAGTGGAATCGCTCGGCAAACACGCCCATGAGCGGGCTATACACGTAGGTGGCGCCCATCTGCACGATGACCGCCAGCGAGGCGACGGCCTGGTACACGCCCAGAGCTTGCGCACCTTCGCTCACAGCGAGCATCTGCCGGGGGACAGTCAGGACCGAAGTCGCTGCGATCTGTGCGACCACGAGGGGCGCCAACGACACGAGTGTTTTGATCGCTCGGCCGATTCTCACCTGGGGGAAAATCGGCTCAAACACGCGCGCTCGGGGAGCGTCGTACACAGCACCGACGAGGATCACGACTGCCGTCATGGCACCGACAGCGACAAGCAGGGAATCGAAGAACCACAGACCCGCGACGAAGCCCACGAGCGTGCCGACACCCTGCATCATGTAGGACTTCCCCGCATAGTCAAGGCGCAGGTGTTTCTGGTCGATCGCGTGGAACACCTCGATGAAGTTCGTAGCCAGCGAGTACACGAGGTACAGGGAAATCACCGGCAAAACGTCGTAGGAGGTCGTCGCCAGCGAGTAGACGACACCCACCGCGAAGGCGACGACCGACAGGACGGATCGTAGACCCACGTATTCGCGGGAGCTGCGCTCCCCCGTTACGTCCGTCACCTGGACCGTGCGCAGGCGGAAGTCCGCAATCGGGTTGACGAGGTTCGCGATCGCCATGGCCAAGGCGAGCATGCCGGCGGCATCAAAGCCGGCCGCCATACGCACGACCAGCACCGAAGAGACGAGGTAGTTGCAGCCCAGGCGCGTCAGGGAGCCCACGGAACTCCACATCATGTTGGCCTTGAGCGACAGCTTCTCCGGAGCCTGCGGCGTTTGCGTGTCGGACGCCCCGACCTCGTCCTGGATCATCGCCTCTCGGGCGGGGTCCTGCGGCGTTTCCATGGGGGCTCCCCTCAGCGGAACATCGTGTAGCGGGCGACGAGCGCGACCGGGTAGCAGGCGAGCGCGAGCGCCTTGCTCGGAGCCATAGAGATAGCGCCCTTCTGATGCGCGAGCATGCATCCGACGAGGTATAGGCTGGTCTCGCGGGCACGCGACTTCAGCGTCGTGGAACGCTGCGCGCAGTAGCGCTTGTGCTTCCAGTAGCCGATTGGATTTTTCTTCGCATTAGACGCGAAATTCTGCGTCAGGCCGTCCGGCAGGTAGTGGCAGATAGTAAGGATTTCATTATCCGCCAGCATGTTGTAGCTCTCGTCGATGCGGAACCACACGGAGGATTCGGCGACGAACTTCTCGCCCGGCGCGACGTCGAAAGGATAGCGGCGCAGGATCTCCGTTCGGTGAATAAGCGACGTGTCGCCGCGGAAGCCCATCTTCTCGTGCAGGTCCCACAGCGTCACGGCGCGCACGCCGTCCGGCATCCACGTGCCCATGGGGGTGTGCTCGTCAGTTCCGCGCAGGGCAACTATCCCGGCGAAGGAGTCATCGCCTCGGATCTCCTCCCAACGCGCCAGAACGTGCTCAACGGCGGTGGGAACGAGGTGATCGTCGGAGTCGACAACGAAGAAAAGATCGCTCTCGCAGCGGGCGACGCCAGTATTAGTCGCGCGAGGTTTTCCGCCGTTTTCCTGCTTGACGTAGTCGATCAGGAGGCGCCCCTCGGCGATCCACCCGGCGACGAGAGCCTCCGTGTCGTCAGTGGATCCGTCATCCACGATCATCCACTGGAAGTCCTTGTCCGTCTGGGCCAATAGGGACTCGTAGAGCGCAGGCAGGATGTACGCGCGGTTGTATGTGGGAGTAAACACACACAGGGTCGGGGCAGCGGTTGTCATCCGTCTTCCTTCCGGCGAACGGCCTACGTCAGTGGTCTTCCGACCCAGTCTAGTTCCCTACCTGCGCCGTCGCCAACGACTCCCCGGTGCTCAGTGCCCACGAAGCATCGACGCGATCTTCTCGACCGTCGAACCAGAGCGGATCGTCACCTGGCGGTAGAAGTCCTCGCGCAGGAGGCGCTTGTGGTAGGCGGTCTTCAGAAATGTCATCTCGTCGAACTTTGCCCAGAACACGGCGTGCTCGCCGAGGTGCACGGCCTCATCTCCGAGCTCCATGGCCTCGATGCGCTTGCGCACGTGGTCGCGGTCTAGGCCTCGCGTGTAGAAGAGCGCGTCGCGCCGGGCGACCTCACCGTGCCACCAGTCGGGCAGATCATCGAGCTGAGCGAGGTAGTCCTGTGCCGTTAGGAGGGCCAGGCGAATCGGGAATTCGTAGCGGCGCGCCAGGAGGTCCTCGATTGCCTGGGCAACGTCCTCGCGCGGGACGGTGGCCTCGGCCTCGAAGAGGAGGTTGCCGCTGTTGATGTAGGTGCGCACGTTCGTGTAGCCCTCGTCGGCAATCTGCTCACGCAGCTCGCTCATAACGACCTTGTTGTTGCCGCCGACGTTGATGCCGCGCAGCAGCGCCACGTACTCCATGCGTTCCTCCCTGTCTGTAGCGGCGCCTCGAGGCGTCGACTGGTTACCAGGGTACGTTCTCGACTCGCATCGGGCCGATCACGCACGTTAACCCGCTAACCCGCACGTGGGCCCTCCAAGACGCGAACTCACGACCACCAAACGGGGGAATTGGCGTCATTAGGGGTGCGACACGCCGGCGACACGCCGACGGCCAGCTCCTAATGCTGCAAAACCCCCACAGGCACCACACGATGTGGGATCTCGAGGGGCCGGAGAGCCCGTCCGTGTGCCTGAGGTGGCAGCAGGCTCCGGCAAAATGGATAGGAAACGCCAATCTGGATAGGTTATGGCGTTCTGGATAGGAAAACAACCTATCCAGAAGAGCTGTTCCTATCCAGAACAACACTTCCTATCCAGGACACGCGAGGTCACCTGATACAAGGCCAGCTGATGCGAGGCCACAGCGGTGACCCATTCAGCTCTGTCACGGATAGGTTGTGACAATGCCCCGTGGGCATGAGTAGGAATGTGCTGTGTGAGGAAGCGATGCACTAGATAGCGCAGCATTGCACTAGCAACGAGCCAGTGCAATGCCTCCCTAAGTAGTGCACTACCACTGATCACAAGCCAAAACGCGAGGCCTGGCCGCGGTACCGGTGGGCGGTGGCAGGGCCAGGGCGGGCAACGAGACAACGCGCCAAGCCACACGCCAGCACACCAGGCCCCACTGGTGTGAAGGGCTCCGGAGGGTCCGGAGGGCACGGGCGAGCTGCAAAACGCGAGGTCTGGCCGCGGTGCCGGTGGGCGGTGGCGGGGCCTGGCCGGACAACGAGCCGACGCGCCACGCAACAGCAGTCGCAAAGGCCCCAAAGGTGTGGAGGGTGCCGGAGGGGCCGCAGGGCCTGGCTGCGGTGCCCGTGGGCGGTGGCGGGGCCTGGCCGGACAACGAGCCGACGCACAAGCACACGTCAGCACACCAGGTCCCACTGGTGTGGAGGGCGCCGGAGGGGTCGGAAGGCCTGGCTGCGGCGCCCGGAACACCAGCGGAGCCACAAGCAACACCATCAATGAGGCGGGCCGCCGCCCACGGCGCAGCCAGGCCCCACGGCCGGGCCCGCCGGCGCCCGGAACACCAGCGCGCGATAAGCGGGCAGACAGGGATCCTGCCGCGCGGAAAGTGGGCGGTGACAAGAGGGGGCGATGGTCTGGTAGGAAATCAGTGCCCGGAGGCATCGAAGTCGAACAGTGCCATCGAGGAGTAGATGCCCGAGGGGTCGATGCGGTCCAGACGGAAACCGGGAACGATCCACGAGGCCTCGACGGTCGCGCCGATGTCGAGCGCAAGATCGAGGGCGATGTCGTCCACGTCCTGCGCCAGCGTCACGTGCGGGTGGTACGGGAACCGTGTGTCGTGGTCGAGGGGGCCGGAGCGGATCTCCTCGGCGAGATCCGCGCAGGCCGAAGCTCCCTCGGCCAGCGTCATGAAGGCGACGTTGGAGACGGGGCGGAAAGAATCTGTGCCAGACAACGTGACGCGGAACGGGGCGTGGCGCGAGGCGATCGAGCGCAGGTGGTCGATGACCTCGGCGCGAGCCTCGCGCGCGACGGGTGTCGGCGGCATGAGCGTGATGTGCGCGGGAATGCGCGATCCGGCGAGGTCTCCCAGGCGCAGGCGCAGGTCGGTCAGCTGTGTGACCCACGGTTCGGGGATCGCGACGACGACGCCGAGCCAGTCCTGGCCGGGGAGTCGTTGGGGGAGGAACATGGGGCCTACCTGTGTCGCGGATATGGTGGCTCCACTGTACCGGGTGTCGGGGCGCGCGCGATGAGGCCGTAGCGCTTGAATGGTGTGAGGGCGTTCACGTAGCCTTGAGTCAGAGAGACCAAGGAGGATCTTGTGACTGATCTCGTGTGGGCCGCCGCCGCTACTCCCGATGAAGGGGCCGCGCATGCCACAGACCTGTTCCGTGACGCATTCGGCTACGAGCCTCGGGGCGTGTGGAGCGCGCCCGGTCGCGTCAACATCATCGGCGAGCACGTCGACTACAACGGCGGTCCGTGCCTGCCGATTGCGCTGTCGCACCGCGCCTACGTGGCGCTGTCGCCTCGTCAGGATCGGACGATTCGTCTGATTTCGCCGCAGACGCGCGAGGCGATCGACGTCCTCGATCTCGACGTGATCGGTCCGAAGGGGACCCCCGGCGAGGTGACTAACCACTGGACCGCGTACCTGGCTGGCGTTGCGTGGGCGCTCGAGCAGGCCGGATACGGGCCCCTGCCCGGTTTTGACGCGGCCCTGTGGTCGTGCGTGCCTCTGGGCGGAGGCCTCTCGTCGAGCGCCGCGCTCGAGTGTGCAACCGCGGTCGCCCTCGACGAGGTATGCGCCCTCGGCCTGGCGGGCACGATCGAGGCCCCCGACGATGAGGGGCGCAAGGTCCTCGTGGATGCCGCGCGCGCCGCGGAAAACCAGGTGGCGGGCGCGAACACGGGTGGCCTGGACCAGACGGCGTCCCTGCGCTGCCGCGAGGGCCATGCGCTGGCCCTCGACTGCCGCGACATGTCGACGCGCCAGGTTCCCTTCGACCTGAGCGCGGTCGGCCTCGAGCTTCTCGTCATCGACACACGTGCCAAGCATTCGCTGGCGGACGGCCAGTACGGCTCGCGCCGCGCGGACTGCGAGGAGTCGGCGCGCATCCTGGGCGTGGGTCAGCTCGTGGATGTTGAGGACCTGGACGAGGCCACGGCCGCGCTGGGCAATGAGCGCCTGGCTGCCCGCACGCGCCACGTCGTCTCCGAGATCGCGCGTACGCGTGCCTTCATTGAGCTTCTTGACGAGGGGCCGCTGGAAGGTACGCGCCTGGCGGTTGCGGGCGCTCTCCTGAATGATTCGCACGACTCGCTGCGTGACGACTATGAAGTGTCCTGCGAAGAACTGGATGTGGCCGTGGAGGCCGCTCGCGGCGCGGGAGCGCATGGTGCGCGTATGACGGGCGGTGGCTTCGGGGGCAGTGCGATCGCGCTGGTCGACGCGGATGTGGTGACAGGTGTGGCCCAGGCTGTCGCGGCCGCCTACGCGGAGCGAGGCTGGGAGCCTCCCCACTTCATCCGATCCCTCCCGGGTGCGCCCGCCGGACGCCTGGACTGAGCGATCTGTGACAAACCGAGGGGCCGGTGCTTCAGCATTTGAAGCACCGGCCCCGGCCTCGTTACACTGGGAGTCAGCAGACACGAGGGAAGGACAATCCAATGGGGATCAGCAAACGAGCATGGCAGGTAGCGGGCGCGGCAGCCGGCGGCGCGAGCCTCTTCGGCGGTGGTCTGGCGATCGGACGCCTCCTGCGGCTGGATTCCCAGCGCGGTGACTACCGCAAGGCCTGGGAAAACCACAACCTGGCGACCCTGGAACGCCTGCGCCAGCTCGACGAACATCCCGAGGGCGAGCGTCCATACCTGATCGTCTCCCTCGGCGACTCCTCCGTGCAGGGCGTGGGCGCCTCGCGCGTCACCGAGTCCTACCCGGCCCGCCTCGCCTCCTCGATCGCCGCGCAGATGGACCGCGAGGTCCTCCTGCTCAACCTGTCCCTGTCGGGAGCCACCATCGAGTCCGTGGAACTCACCCAGATCCCTCAGATGCGCGGCCTGGGCCTCCTGGACGGCCCCTACAGCCCCGACCTGGTGACGCTCACCATCGGCGGCAACGACGTCATGACCGAGGACATGGCCCCCGGTCAGTTCGAAGAGCGCCTGCGTCGCGTCCTCGCGTCCCTGCCCGGCAGCGCCCTCGTCTCCACGATCCCTTCCTTCGGAATCATGCCCCAGGAAAGCCGTGCGCAGGACATGTCCGACCGTATCGCGGCCGCCGTTGCCGACAGCGACGCGCACCTGGTCGACCTGCGTTCCCTGACGCAGGAATACTCCCTGCCGACCTACACCTTCGCCTACCACGCTGCGGACTTCTTCCACCCGAATTCGGCGGCCTACACCAAGTGGGCGCAGCTCTTCGCCGACGCGTGGGCGACGTCTCGACGTGAGGCAGCCCCCGTCGTCGAGGACGCCCCCCAGTGGGACATGCTCTCGGCGCGGGTGGCACAATCGGAGTATGACGACTGACGGACCGTGGCTCGTCGTCGGGTTAGGTAACCCCGGCGCGCAGTATGCCTCCACCCGACACAACGTCGGGTACTTGACCCTCGACGTGCTCGCCTCGCGCGGCGGCGCGACCCTCACCTCGCACCGCTCGCGCACGCACACCGCCGATGTCCGCCTCGGTATTGGCCCCGGTGGCGTTCCTGGACCGCGCGTGATTCTCGCGCGCTCCGACAGCTACATGAACACGTCCGGTGGGCCGATCAGCGCGCTCGCCACCTTCCACAAGATCGAGCCCTCGCGCATCCTCGTCATCCACGACGACATGGACCTGCCCGCGCACACGCTGCGCCTCAAGGTCGGCGGGGGCGAGGGCGGCCACAACGGCCTGAAGTCCCTCAGCCAGCACCTGGGCACGCGCGACTACGCGCGCCTGCGCATCGGCGTGGGCCGCCCGCCGGGGCGCATGGACCCCGCCGACTACGTGCTCGCCACCCTGCCTTCCAAGGAACGCCCCGACTGGGACGTGACCTTCGAGCAGGCCGCCGACGTCGTCGAAGACATCGTGACCAAGGGATTCGCCCCCACCCAGATGGCCCTGCACACCGGGTCCTGATCGAGGCGGCGCCCCCTGGGCGTCGCCGCGCACCCTCACCGCGAAAGGCAGCGCGTGCTACTCACCGGACTCCTCCCGGACATCACCACCGATCCCGCGATCGAGACGGCCATCGACTCCGTCGAAGCCGGCCGTTCCGGCACGATCGTCGCGCCCGTCGGCATCCGGCCGCCCCTCCTTGCGGCCGTCGCCTCGCGCGCGGCCACGCCCCTCGTGGTCCTGACGGCCACCGGGCGTGACGCCGAATCGCTGACCAATGCCCTGGCCTCGTGGATCCCGGGCGTGTCCATGCTGCCCGCGTGGGAGACCCTGCCCCACGAGCGACTCTCGCCCCAGGTCGACACGATGGCGCGTCGCATCGCCGTCCTGCGCCGCCTCGTCCACCCGATCAAGGGAGACGACAGCGCCGGTCCGCTGTCGGTCCTCGTCGTCCCCATCCGCGCCTTCCTCCAGCCGATCATCTCCGGCCTGGCGGACCTCGAACCCGTGC
>ERZ772972.463-NODE-463-length-14908-cov-2.880630_pt1 | contig 14908 bp, 13 predicted proteins | sample MGYA00580673_ERZ772972 | MGnify/ENA primary metagenome ERZ772972 (study PRJEB29015, sample SAMEA2738051) | human oral metagenome | biome: human oral; feature: human-associated habitat; material: saliva | place: China | collected 2229 ... | reverse complement strand
ACACCAAGAAGGAGCACCTGGCAGTTAACGAGGCTCAGAAGCTGGGCATCCCCGTGGTGGCTATTCTCGACACCAACTGCGACCCCGACGAGGTGGCATTCCCTATCCCCGGCAACGACGACGCAATTCGCTCCGTGAACCTGCTCACCCGCGTGGTGGCGGATGCGGTGGCAGCTGGTCTGCTTGAGCGTAACGCTAAGAAGAGCGGCAAGGCGGAGACCACCGAGGAGCCCATGGCTGCTTGGGAGCGTGAGCTTCTGGAGCAGCACGAGGCCGCTAAGACCGAGGAATCCGCAGAAGAAGCTAAGTAAGCTTTAGCTCACCCGGTAACGGGGAGCTCACGGACGGTACCCACCCGCTCAGGGCGGGTGCCGTCTGCTCATAACTCATGGGCGTTATCGCGCCCACATCTTATAAAGGATAAAGAGGAGTTCACATGGCGAACTACACCGCAGCCGACATTAAGGCACTGCGTGAGAAGACCGGCGCAGGCATGCTCGACGTTAAGAAAGCCCTGGACGAGGCAAACGGCGACCAGCAGAAGGCCGCGGAGATCATCCGTGTTAAGGGCCTGAAGGGCATCACCAAGCGTGAAGGCCGTGCGACCGCTGAGGGTCTGGTTGCTGCCCGCGTGGAGAATGGCGTTGGCTACATGGTTGAGGTTAACTCCGAGACTGACTTCGTGGCGAAGTCCGACCCGTTCATTGCGTTCGGTCAGAATGTGCTGGAGGCTGCTATTGCAGCTAACGCATCCACCCTGGAAGAGCTGCAGGCTGCATCTTACGAGGGGAAGACCGTTGAGGAGCTGACCACTGACGCAGGTGCGCTGCTGGGTGAGAAGATTGTGGTGCGCCGCGTGGCCCGTGTGGAAGGCGAGAACGTGGCAGTGTACCTGCACAAAACCTCCAAGGACCTGCCCGCACAGGTTGGTGTTCTGCTGGCTGTATCCGGTGCTAACACCGAGGAAATCGCACACGATGTTGCTGTGCACATTGCCGCTATGAGCCCCAAGTACCTGGATTCGGCGTCCATCCCTGCTGACCAGGTTGAGACTGAGAAGCGTGTGGCCCGTGAGACCGCGATCGCTGAGGGCAAGCCCGAGCAGATTCTGGACAAGATTGTTGAGGGCCGTCTGAAGGGCTTCTACAAGGAGAACACTCTGCTGGATCAGGACTTTGCTAAGGATCCCAAGAAGTCCGTTGCCCAGGTGCTCTCTGAGGCAGGCGCAACCGCAACCGGTTTCGCACGTTTCCGTGTGGGTGCATAAAAATACGCAGCCACTAATTTTGGTGCTCCCCTAACCCGGTGAAACCTGGCGGTGGGGGCGAGAAAACGAGGGGAGGTCGTCACACGGCGGCCTCCCTTTAACGTATCCTTGATAAAGACTGATGGGGCATACCCCGACCACTACTAGCTAACCGTTGGAGGGTTCTATGAAAGAATCGATCGCACACCCCCTGTACGAGGACAGCAACCGGCATCGACGCCGTGTTTTACTCAAACTTTCCGGCGAAGTTTTTGGTGGCGGTGAAGTGGGTATTTCCACCGAGGTGGTGCGCAATATTGCTCGGCAGATCGCGGCAACCGTGGGTGAGGTAGAGACCTCCATCGTGATCGGTGGCGGCAACTTTTTCCGTGGCGCCGAACTTTCCCAAGCGGGGATGGACCGTTCCCGTGCCGACTACATGGGCATGTTGGGTACCGTCATGAACTCTTTGGCACTTCAGGATTTTCTGGAGCAGGAGGGTATTGATACCCGTGTGCAGTCTGCTATCACTATGCCGCAGGTTGCCGAAACTTACATTCCACGCCGCGCGATTCGTCACATGCAGAAGGATCGCGTGGTTATTTTTGGTGCTGGTGCGGGCTTGCCGTACTTCTCAACTGACACCGTAGCCGCCCAGCGCGCCCTGGAAATCCACGCGGATGAGGTGCTGGTCGCTAAGAACGGTGTGGACGGGATTTACACCGCCGACCCGAATAAAGACCCAAATGCTGAACGTCTGTACAACCTCACCTATGATGAGGCGATGCAGCGTAATATCCGGGTGCTGGATCAGACCGCGTTTTCTTTGTGCCGCGATAATAACGTGACGATGCGTGTGTTTGGCATGCAGGGTGAAGATAACGTGACTCGCGCCATTAAGGGTGAGAAGATGGGCACTCTGGTGACTCGCTAGGTACCGCGCTATTATACAGCGGTGTCTTGCCCCATCGCACCGACACACAGGCGCAAAGAGTCGCCGCGAAGGCCGTGGGGCGACTAAACTATAACTACAGGCATTGCTCAAGTACCCGGGCACCATCGTAGAGCCCGCCCGTACCGCTGGAAGCCCCCACGAAAATAATGTTCAGATTCGGCTCGCGCCGACTTCACCCCCCAGAAGGAGATCCGAAGTGATCGAAGAAACCCTTGCCGAAGCCGGCGAGAAGATGGACAAGACTGTTGAAGCTGCTAAGGCTGAGTTCGCTAAGGTGCGTACGGGCCGCGTAAACCCGGGCCTGTTCAGCTCGCTCACCGCCGATTATTACGGGGCACCCACCCCGCTGCAGCAGCTTGTTTCGTTCAATGTTGAGGACGCCCGCACCGTGAAAATCGTGCCGTTTGACGTGACCGCCCTCGCCGCTATCGAGAAGGCGCTGCGTGACTCGGATTTGGGTGTTAACCCCAGTAACGATGGGGCAGCTATCCGCGTGGTGATGCCAGAAATGACCGCTGAGCGCCGTAAAGAATACACGAAACTGGTGAACCATAAGGCCGAAGAGGCCCGCATTTCGGTGCGTAATATCCGCCGTCACGCCAAGACCACCATCGATAAGTACGTCAAGGACGGTGAAATCGGTGAAGACGACGGGGCACGTGCCGAGAAGGAACTGGACGCCCTCACCAAGAAACATGTTGATACCATTGACGAGCTGTACAAGCACAAGGAATCCGAACTGCTAGAGGTTTAGCGGGAGCCGGTACCAACGATGACAGCAGAACCCGAAAGCACCGGGGAATCCCCCTCACTACCGCAAGTAAAGCCCATGTCAAAGGCTGGGCGGGACCTGCCCGCCGCCATTGGCGTGGGGGTGGCTTTCGGGGTGCTTCTTCTCTTGGGGCTGTTCTTCCCGCCCGTGATGGTTTTTACTGCCGCGCTAACCGCTGGGGTGGGTGCCTGGGAAGTCGCTCATGTTTTGAACGATAAGCGCGGGCACGGCATCCCCGCCGTCGCGACCGGGGTGCTGACGTTGATGACCGTTGTCGCCTCATATATTCATGGGGTGCTTGGGCTGGTTATATGTACTGCGGTATCGGCAGTTATTCTGCTGGTGTGGACCCTGCTTCTGAGCGGACGTAGGCGCACCGCAAACATCCCGGCGGCCACCTTCGGGGTTCTTGGGACCCTACTGTGGGTGCCGGTGCTGATGAGCATCCCCATTGTCTACCTGGGGAGTGTTGAGCGTGGCTGGCTGGGAATCCTGATGATCCTCCTTATGGCCATTAGCAACGACACGTTCGGCTATATTGCCGGGGTAAACTGGGGGAGGCACCCCATGGCCCCGAAAATTTCACCCAAGAAAAGCTGGGAAGGGCTGGCTGGCTCTATTATCGGGTCGGCCCTGGTAGCCATTGTCACCCTCATTATTGTGGGACAGCCGTGGTGGTACGGGCTGCTCGTAGCCCCTGTGATGGTGGTCGCATCCACGGCTGGGGATTTGATGGAGTCGGTGGTAAAACGTCGGCTGGGTGTGAAAGACATGTCGAACATCCTGCCCGGTCACGGCGGCATGATGGACCGTTTGGACTCAATTCTTTTCGCGGCTGCCGCCGGGTGCCTGATTTTTGGGACCGTGATGCCGCTGTAACGGATACCGTACACTAGATGTTTAGCCGCGCTGCAGGTTATTGAACGCCAGTACACGAAGGAGCGTCCTTTTGGCAAGGAAAAAAATTAGGCCCGCCCGTGACGGGGGCTTCTCCCGTACCGCTGAGACCGTTGCCGGGTACCGCCGTGTGGAGGTAGACCGCCTATTTACCCGCCTTGCCAACGACTACGAGCACCTCAGCAGCGGAGCAGAAGTGCCTTCAGACATATACACTTCACGTTCCATCCGGCAGGTGATTTTTCAGGCTGAGCCCGGCGGATACAACCCCGTGGAAGTGGACCGTGCCTTGGAGCAGGTGGGGGAGAGGTTCGCCAAACTGGAACGCAGCCGCTATATTCAGCGGTACGGACTGACCGAGTGGGAGCGTTCTTTACGGTCCACTGGTGAGCTGCTGGCGGGGCGTTTAGAGCGTCCTCGGGGTGAGAAATTCCGCCGCCCTACTAAACGCAAAACGGTTGGCTACTTCATTAGTGATGTGGATGAACTGTGTGACCGGGTGCTCGCCCAGCTCAACAGTGAGGAGCCGCTGGATGCTGGTGTAGTGCAGCGCGCCTCGTTCCGGCCTGCCACCGGGTCTGTCTGCTACGACGAAACTCAGGTGGACGCGTTTTTGGACCGCTGCATTGAGCTGCTGCAGGACTTAGCCTAAGGCGGCGTGTTTTCTCTCTGAGGCACCAACGGTACGTCCGCGTGTAGCTGCTGACTTTTCGCAGGCGATACTGGGGTTCGCAGCTGTTGACGGGCGGGAGTAGTCCGCTTCTGGTTCTAGCCTCGGATAGGGGATACTTATAACTATGAAATTTGGTTCCTCCGCCCGCTTAGATGCCACGTCCCCCGCCCTTACTGATACGTTGAGAAGCCTTGTGCGCACACCCTCACGGGTCACTCTTCTAGGTTCCACCGGTTCTATCGGCACCCAGGCAATACAGGTTATCGAGCATCTTGCGCGTCTTGCGGGCACTACCGTCGATGCTGAGGATGCACCGCTGAAGGTTGCAGCTCTCAGCGCCGGTTCACGCTCCCTGGAATTATTAGCACAGCAGGCGGTTCAGGTACGCGCCGAGCTTGTTGCCACCAGCGGCACGGCGCAAGATGCACAACGGTTGCGAGAATACCTCGATTCGGCCGCCCGCAGTGTGGGCATTAGCGGGTACAGTCCGCGCATCGTCTGGGGAGAACGTGCCAGCGTTGAGGCGGCGGCGCATCCGGCGGATGTGGTGCTCAACGGTATTACCGGGTCCATCGGTTTAGAACCCACACTGACCGCCCTCAAAGCGGGGCACCGGGTTGCCCTTGCAAATAAAGAATCTCTGATTGCGGGTGGACCGCTTGTGCGTGCCGCCGTCGATGCCTCACCGTTAGAAACCCCGATGGTTCCGGTGGATTCGGAGCATTCGGCTCTTGCCCAGGCTCTAAGCAGCGGTACCGATGCCGAGATAGACCGGCTGATTCTCACGGCCTCAGGCGGGCCCTTTCGCGGGTACACGCGTGAGATGCTTCACGATGTTACCCCACGGCAGGCGCTGGCACATCCTACCTGGGATATGGGGCTGGTGGTCACAACCAATTCGGCGACCATGGTGAATAAGGCCCTTGAGGTATTAGAGGCACACCATCTTTTTGGGGTTGATCTTGACCGCATTGATGTTGCGGTACACCCGCAGTCGATTGTGCATTCAATGGTTCAGTTTGTAGATGGCGCGACTATCGCCCAGGCGTCCCCACCGACCATGCTTCTGCCTATTGCTCTGGGACTGACGTGGCCGCATCGTATTCCGCAGGTAGCAGCCCCCTGCGATTGGACTCAGGCGCAAACATGGACCTTTGAGCCGCTTGATGCGACGGCTTTCCCTGCTGTGCAGATGATTAAAGAGGCGGGCAAGCGGGGCGGAACTTTTCCCACCGTTTTTAACGCCGCTAATGAGGAAGCGGTTAGTGCTTTCCACGCCGGTAAAATTCGGTTTACTGATATTGTGGATTCCGTGGCGCGTGTTTTGGAGGCACACACCGCCAGCGGCGAAGCCGTGACAGACACCGAGATGACCCTAGACGCGGTGCTTAACGCCGAAACCTGGGCGCGGGCACAAGCCCGTGAACTACTGAGCCCGTAGATTAGCGTTACTCACGGTTCCGGGCTAGGGAACACGGATAATTTGCCCCGTTACTACCACACGGGGTGTCTGGGTGTGGTGTTTGTTCGGTGCTGCCTTCAGCAGGTTCACAGATAACAGGAGTATCCTAAAGGCTTTGCGGTATCCCGCACACACAAGCAGTCCGCTCTGAAGGAGAGACGTGGAGATTCTGTACTACGCCGCTGGCGTGATTATTATGGCGTTTGCCATCGCGGTATCCATTGCTCTGCACGAGGTGGGGCACTTGGTGCCCGCTAAACTCTTCGGCGTGCGCGTACCCCAGTATATGATCGGCTTCGGAAAAACCATTTTTTCGTTCCGCCGGGGCGAGACCGAGTACGGGTTTAAAGCCATCCCGCTCGGTGGGTACATCTCTATGATTGGCATGTACCCACCCGCCGCCCAAGAAAAAACTGATGCTTCAGCCGAAGAGGATACTTCGAATGAACGTGAGAAGGTCACAGCGTCCGCGGCCGCAGGTACCGTGGCGGGGCGGGCAGCATCTGAACCCGCTGAACTCACCGGTGATACTGCAGAACCAGCCGAAAAACATGCTGTACCCCAGCGGCAGGTGCGTTCCGGGAATACCAGCCTGCTGGCATCGCTCTCTGCTGCCGCCCGTGAGGCGGATGCCGAACGTATCCAGCCCGGCGATGAGAACCGTCTCTTCTATAAGCTGCCGGTGTATAAGCGCATTATCATTATGCTCGGCGGGCCGTTCATGAACCTGCTGATTGGGGTTGTGTGCACCGCAATCCTAATTTGTGGGTTTGGGCTGCCCACCGCCACGAACAAGGTCAGTTCCGTGTCGGAGTGCGTGCCGACGGTCAGCATGAACACAGATTCCATCACCTATGAGGAGTGCAGCGCTTCTTCTCAGCCGTCCCCCGCGAAAACTGCTGGGCTGCGTGCAGGTGACACGGTGCTGGCGGTGAACGGTACTGAAACCAGCAGCTGGACGGCGGTCTCAAGCGCTATCCGTGCGGCAGGGACCACCCCCAGTGAGATAAAGATCATGCGGGACGGGCGTGAACAGACCCTCACCATCACCCCGGTGCAGCTGGTGCGGCCCGTGGTTGATGAGCAGACCGGCCAGTACGCCCGCAATGAGGACGGGTCCTTTAAAACAGTCAGCGGCGGGTTTGTGGGTATTTCTCCCACCTCTGAGCTGAAGCCTGGTAACCTATCCGATGTGCCGCCGAACGTGGGGCATACCCTGGCTCGTATTGCCGGGTCCATGTGGTCGTTGCCGCAACGGGTCTGGGATCTTGGGGTAACTCTCGTTACCAATGGTGACCGCGACGCGAACTCGCCGGTTTCTGTAGTGGGGGTGAGCCGTATTGCGGGGGAGGTCGCCTCCACCGATCAGATTGACCGCACCTCTAAGGAAGCAACTCTCGTCTCCCTGGTGGCCAGCATGAACTTGATGCTTTTCGCGTTCAACCTTATCCCACTGCTGCCCCTGGATGGCGGGCACGTGTTTGGGGCACTATGGGAGGCTACCCGCCGTGCCTTCGCCAAACTTACCCGCCGTGAAGACCCGGGTCCCTTCGACCCCATTAAGCTCATGCCGCTTACCTACGTAGTGGCTGGAGCATTCATCCTCATGTCCGTTATCCTTATTGCCGCAGATATTATTAAACCGATTAGGTTGTTCTAAATGTGCGGCTCGTGAGAGCCGCAACCTACGGTTTGGACGCCCATCCTTAACGCCCTGTGATTTATCGCGCGGTTAGGGTATCCGTATTAGTGAATCGCCGCGCGGCGGTGGCACAATAAGAAGCTGAACGGCGCACCCAGCGCCACCTCAACCCTTTTGGAGGAATACCTTGTCGGTTAACCTCGGCATGCCCGTACTTAAGCCCGCACCCCAGGTTCTTGCGCCGCGCCCCAAACCCCGCCAGTTCAAGGTTGGTACTGTAGGCATCGGTTCCGAATCGCCCGTCTCGGTGCAATCCATGACCACCACCAAGACCCACGATATTGGTTCTACCCTGCAGCAGATTGCCGAGCTCACCGCCGCCGGGTGCGATATTGTGCGTGTTGCGTGCCCCACCGATAAGGACGCTGAGGCGCTGCCGATTATCGCCAAGCAGTCCAATATACCGGTGATTGCCGATATCCACTTCCAGCCGAAATACGTGTACGCCGCCATTAAAGCTGGCTGCGGTGCGGTGCGAGTGAACCCCGGTAATATTCGTAAGTTTGACGATCAGGTGAAAGAGATCGCCGAGATGGCATCCGACCACGGCACCTCTATACGTATTGGTGTGAACGCCGGTTCACTCGATAAACGGCTGCTTGAGAAGTACGGTAAAGCAACCCCTGAAGCACTGGTCGAATCAGCCGTCTGGGAGGCTTCCCTGTTTGAAGAGCACGGCTTCCGGGACTTTAAAATCTCCGTTAAACACAATGACCCGGTGATTATGGTTGAGGCGTACCGGCAGCTTGCCGCCAGTGGCGACTGGCCCCTGCACCTGGGAGTGACCGAAGCTGGCCCCGCATTCCAAGGCACCATTAAAAGCTCCGTCGCGTTCGGCACCCTGCTCTCACAGGGGATTGGTGATACTATCCGCGTGTCTCTTTCCGCCCCGCCGGTTGAAGAGGTAAAAGTTGGTACAAAAATCCTTGAATCGCTGAACCTGCGCGAACGTAAACTTGATATTGTTTCGTGCCCCTCGTGCGGGCGCGCCCAGGTGAACGTGTGGGAGCTGGCCGAGAACGTGACCAAGGGCCTGGAAGGCATGAAAGTTCCGCTGCGTGTGGCCGTGATGGGGTGCGTGGTGAACGGCCCCGGTGAGGCGCGTGAGGCCGACCTTGGGGTGGCATCCGGCAACGGTAAAGGCCAAATTTTTGTCAAGGGTGAGGTCATTAAGACTGTGCCCGAGGACCAGATCGTGGAAACCCTCATTGAGGAGGCAAACCGTATCGCCGCCGAAATGGAGGCACGCGGTGAATATGTTCCCGAAGGAGCCGCCCCCGCCGTCACCGTCAAATAGTTTTCAGCGCCCCGCACCCGTGTGCGGGGCGTTTCGCCCACTCGCCGCCCAGCACCTTACAACCTTTGGACGTCACAGTGTTACCTAAGCTCTTCACCGCCGCAAGCGCATCGCAGTTGGCGCCCCGCCGCGCTATCCCGCTGGATATGCGGCACGCGGATGCGCTAGAAGAGGCATTGTATTCGAGTATTGTGGGTAACCTGTATGCCGTTGATTTTTACGAGCAGGTCGGGCTGCCCATGGCCGGGTCGGTGGGTGATAAAGTACCGTCTGGTTACGCTGGTTTTGTGGGTATCCCGGCTGAGGGAGACGAAAGAGACGGTGGGCAGCAGCCGAATTTGAGCAGCATTATCCTGCTGGGGAACAATACGGTTCCTGTGGTTGTGGCTAATAGTGATTACGCTGTATTGGCAAAATGCATCCACCGCAGCAAGCGCCGCCTTGACTCTATTTTTGGGCCTGCGGATATGGTGAACCCGCTGTGGCACACCCTTGAGAGCCGTATGCCCGCGCCGTCTTCGTACCGCCCGATTCAGCCTCTGCTGTACCTGTCGCCTGAGGTCGATCTCACTGAGCATATTGATGCGACACTACCGCGTATCCCTATGCACCTGCCTCCGCTTGCTACCACCGACCTGTATGACCAGCAGGTGGGGCATTACGTGCGGTTTGCTAATAGCGCCGACTATAATGCGTTGCTGCCCGCAGCGGCCGCCATGTTCCGTGAGGAGGTGGGCCTTGACCCGCTGGAGCGGTATGGGCAGGGGTACCGTAACCGTGTGCATACCCTCAGCGCGCAGCAGCGAACCGTGGTTGCTACTAATGTTGAGGGGGCGGTAGTGTATAAGGCAGACGCGGGCCTTACCAGCCTGGACACTGCCCAAATACAGGGGTTGTGGGTGCACCCGGATTACCGGGGTCTGGGGTTGGCGGCTTCACTGACCGCCGCGGCGTGCGCCCTGTTACGCCGCCGCTACCGGCATCTGAGCCTGTATGTGAACGACTATAATGCCCGCGCCCGTGCCCTGTACGCACGCCTGGGGTGGGAGCCGGTGGGTGAATACGCCACCGTCATCTTCGCGCGTTAACCCTGCGAACAGATAGACTAGAAAGATGGCACAGCCTGTGCCTGGTTTTTGTGTGCCCGCACCGTTTACGCGCCTTCGTGCGCGAACAAGACTATTTCAACCGATTGCAGGAGGCTTCCCGTGGTACTTCGACTGTCCAACCTCTTCGTGCGAACTTTGCGCGAAGACCCTGTAGATGCTGAGGTGGCCAGTCACAAGCTGCTGGTGCGCGCAGGTTATATTCGCCGTGCCGCCCCTGGCGTGTACACGTGGCTGCCTCTGGGGCTGCGGGTCCTGCGCAAGGTTGAGAATGTGGTGCGTGAGGAAATGAACGCGATTGGAGCCCAAGAAGTTCTCTTCCCGGCGCTGCTGCCGCGAGAACCCTATGAGGCAACTAACCGGTGGGAAGAATACGGTGATAATCTCTTCCGCCTGCAGGACCGCAAAGGCGCCGATATGCTGCTGGCGCCCACCCACGAGGAAATGTTTACCCTGCTGGTGAAAGACCTGTATTCCTCCTACAAGGATCTGCCGCTGTATATTTACCAGATCCAGAATAAGTACCGTGACGAGGCGCGACCCCGCGCCGGTTTGCTGCGTGGGCGCGAATTTGTCATGAAGGATTCCTACTCTTTTACTGTGGACGACGAAGGCTTGAGTGAAGCCTACGAGGCCCACCGTGCCGCCTACCAGCGTATCTTTGACCGCTTGGGATTAGACACCGTCATTGTGACCGCACAATCGGGTGCTATGGGTGGTTCACGCAGTGAAGAATTCCTGCATCCGACCCCTGTAGGTGAAGACACTTTTGTGCGTTCCGCCGGTGGCTACGCCGCAAACGTGGAGGCAGTCACCACTGTTGTGCCCGCAGACATTGATTTCACGGATACGCCCGCAGCTATCGTGCTCGATACCCTCGAATCTCCCACGATTGAAACCCTCGTAGCCCAGATGAACGACCTGCACCCGCAGGTGACCGGTGGTGAACTCACCGCAGAGCAAACGCTCAAATGTTTTGTGGGCGCAGTCATTACCCCCGCCGGGGAGCGTAAACTCTTTGCCGTGGGTGTACCTGGTGACCGCGAAGTCGATCTGGGACGCGTCGAGGTTAACATTGGTGCGCTCATGGGTATCGGTGGCGAGATCGAGGTTGAGGCTGCCTCCGAGGAGGACCTAAAGAAATTCCCGCAGCTCGTCAAGGGCTATATCGGCCCGGGTCTTACTCTCGATCAGCCCATGCTGGGTGAGAATACCGAAGAGCGCCACACTGCTACCGGTATTCCATTTTTCGTTGACCCGCGGGTGGTTCGCGGCACCTCGTGGGTGACCGGCGCTAACGAGCACGGCAAACACGTGGCAAATCTCGTGTACGGGCGGGACTTTAATGCAGACGGTACTTTGGAAGCGTGTGAAGTACGCGAAGGCGACCCAGCACCGGATGGTTCCGGACCGCTTATTGCCGCACGCGGCATTGAGATGGGGCATATCTTCCAGCTTGGCCGTAAATACGCCGAGGCGCTGGGACTGAAAGTACTCGATCAGAACGGTAAACTCCAGACCGTGACGATGGGATCTTACGGTATTGGTGTAACCCGTGCACTTGCCGCAATCGCTGAAGGAAATCACGACGAGAAGGGCCTGATCTGGCCGCGTAACTTGGCACCCGCCGATGTGCATATCGTCATCACGAATAAAGACGCCCACTCCCGTGAGTACGCAGAAACCTTGAGCGCGGAGCTTGAAGGCGCCGGGGTGCAGGTGCTGTTGGATGACCGTCTGAAAACCAGCCCGGGCGTGAAATTCGGCGATGCAGAGCTTCTGGGCGTACCCACCATCCTAGTGATTGGCCGCGGGTTCAAAGACGGCATGTTGGAGCTCAAAGACCGGCGAAGCGGCGAAGCACGTGATATTGCCGTATCGGATGCGGTACGCGAGGTCCTGGCTGAAACTCGCCCTTAACTGTTCTGGGCGTGGGATAGCAGGAAAGAAGGGATATCATCTATGGCGTACAAACCTAAACGTTCGGGCGGTAAGAAAGGCGGTGCCTCCAACGCTCGTGCCCGGCGTGCCGCCTCACGAGCCGCAAGCGGCGTCTCACGCGCACCCGCCGAGAAGGCCCCGCAGGCTCCGGTGGGTACCCGCCCTCTTCATGCCGATGAGGTGCGGGCTGCGATCGAACCAACCCTAGCGGAGTTCTCCCTTGTGGTGGAGAGCATTAAAATTACCGGCCCGGCACAGAACTGCACCGTTGAAATTACCGTAGATTACACGGAAGATCGCACCGATTCGCTTTCTTTGGATACGATCGCCGAGATTTCGGGGGTATTCTCTGCGGCCCTGGATCGTGCTGATGCGAACGATGAGTTCTTCCCGTATTTACTGGAGGTCTCCTCGCCGGGGGCAACACGTGAACTGTCTGAACGCCGCCACTGGATGCGAGCCCGAACCCGACTCGTGGCCATTACCGAGACTGATGGCTCCGAGTATGTGGGGCGCCTTGATGAAGTTACGGATGACGGCCCAGTTCTGCGGCGGAAGAAGCAGACTAAGAAGGGGCAGAAACCTTCGTACCATGAGCCGCAGACCCTGCCGTGGGAGCGTATCGCCAGTGCTCATCTTCAGATTGATTTCAATTCCACAGCCGATTCGGTAGAATAGGAATCAAAGTGGGCTCTTCACCGTTGTTGCCTATTTTTAGGTGGTGAAGGGCATACCGTCCGGTAGCCGGGGCGCCCAGAGCGTCCCGGCGCTGTGCTACAGGGAAAGGCTGATGAGCGTGGACAATAATATGACGATTGACCTAAGCGTTCTGAGCACGCTTGAGAAGGAACGCGGGATCGCTCTGGAAGAACTGTTTGCGCTCGTCGAGAATGCGCTGCTGCTGGCGTACATGAAGCAGCCGGGCGCTATTAAAGGTTCCCGTGCAGAGATTGACCGTAAGAGCGGTCAGTTCGTCATTTTAGCCCCCGAACTTGACGACGATAACCAGAAGATCGCCGAGTTTGATGATACCCCCAATAACTTTGGCCGTATCGCCGCCGCGACTGTGCGTCAGGTGCTGGCGCAGCGCCTGCGAGACGCCGAGGACGCCAGCGTACTGGGGGAGTTCCGTGACCGTGAGGGCACCCTCGTCTCTGGTGTGGTGCAGCAGGGCAATAATCCGCGCATGGTGCAGGTCGATCTGGGAACCGTTGAGGCGGTGCTGCCAGCTAATGAGCAGGTGCCGGGAGAGAAATACCCGCATGGCGCGCGCATCCGCGCATATTTGGTGGAGGCACGCCGAGGCCAGAAAGGTCCCTCAATTGTGCTTTCCCGTTCCCACCCGAACCTAGTGCTGCGTTTATTTGAGCATGAGGTTCCCGAGATTTCTGACGGGCTGGTGAAGATCGCCTCGATTGCCCGTGAAGCGGGGCATCGTTCGAAGATCGCGGTGCACGCCACCGACCCGTCTATTAACGCAAAAGGTGCCTGTATTGGTGATATGGGCGCGCGTGTTCGTGCTGTTGCCGCGGAACTGAATGACGAGAAAATCGACATTGTCGATTATTCCTCAGACCCCGCCGAGTTTATTGCCGCAGCGCTTTCCCCCGCGAAGGTGACTGAGGTCATTATTTTGGATGCGCGTGAGTATTCGGCCCGAGCCGTTGTACCCGATGACCAGCTGTCGTTGGCTATTGGTCGTGAGGGGCAGAACGCCCGGCTTGCCGCTAAACTCACCGGGTGGCGTATCGATATTCTCTCGGAATCAAAGTATGCGCAGCTAAAGGCTGAAGAGGAAGTGGCGGAGCGGGTTTCTCGCGCTTTGCATGCTGACAACGAGTAATATTCGTTCATAGCCGCAATGGCGGCTCTGAAAATACCGGCATACCGTATAGAATATAAATGTGCGTTTGTGATCGCGTGCCTTAGTGCGCCCTCAAACGAGGGTAATTGATGTTGGGACGATAAAGGGGGAAACTTATGAGCCTACCCCTGAGAACCTGCATCGGTTGCCGTGACCGCGATACCCAGCGGAACATGCTCAGGATCGTACGATCCTGCGGCGGTGACGGGCCTACCTCCCAGCGTATTCTTGTGGATGCGCGAAGAGATATGCCCGGGCGCGGAGCGTGGCTACACCCCAGCGTGCAGTGCCTGCAGCAGGCAGTACGCAGGAATGCTTTCGCCCGCGCCTTCAAAACTGTCTGTGGCGCTTCGCAGGTGCAGGCTTTTGCCGAGCAGCTTCAACAGCGTCTGGAGGCGGAGGAGAGAACCGCAGGCCCCATGTAAGTCAAACAAGTTTGACGGCTTCTTAACACTGCATGAAAGCGAGTCAGAAAACTGATGGATATCTAATGAGTGCCGCAGAATGAGTACTTACCTGTGCTCAGAAAACGGCTGTCTAATGCCACCGTGCGCCGTAGTGCGCACACCCATACATCACTAGAGCCCGCGCCGTCCTGGCGCGAGCCAGGACAGGAGAAAATTGGCTAAGCCTCGTGTACACGAGCTCGCTAAAGAGTTTGGCGTCACCTCTAAAGAAGTTATCGCCAAACTCGGCGAGATGAATGAATTTGTTAAGGGTCCTTCCTCGACCCTAAACCCCATGGTTGTCAAAAAGCTGCGTGAGGCGTTTCCCGCTGCAAAACCTGCAGCTGAAGCAGCTCAGAAACCTGCCGCATCCCAGAAAGCAGCCTCCGGTGCCTCTGCCGCGCCGAAATCTGCAGCAAAGCCTGCGGCTCCGAAACCTGGGCCTAAATCTGCCGCTCAGAAACAGAGCGGTACAAAGGCCGCTCCGTCAGCGGGGAAGGCTGCTGCTGCGCCGAAGCCTGCGGCTCCTAAGCCCGGTCCGAAACCC
>ERZ772972.462-NODE-462-length-14910-cov-4.750791_pt1 | contig 14910 bp, 10 predicted proteins | sample MGYA00580673_ERZ772972 | MGnify/ENA primary metagenome ERZ772972 (study PRJEB29015, sample SAMEA2738051) | human oral metagenome | biome: human oral; feature: human-associated habitat; material: saliva | place: China | collected 2229 ... | reverse complement strand
TTGTAAAATGCTTTCTGGTGCACCTTTTAGTGTACCGACACGACGACGTAAACTTTGTTCAAAATCGAGCTCGCCACGCATGGCACTTTCAGTAATGGCAGAAACTAATTCACCCGTGCCAGCCAGTTTAGCGATCTCATCGATACATTCAATTTGAATGGCAGTAGAATCCATATCCATTACCAATAAACCTTTTTCTGATAATTTTGCATCAAAATCCAGTTTGGCGATGTCTAATTGCAGGTCGTGAGCATGGGCAATAAAATCGGCTAGCCATTTGCCTTTTAAAAGGACAACGGTATTTTTTTCAACGTTCCATGCATCAAAACACTGGAAAGATTGACCGCACTTTTGTTGAAATTCGAGTAATTTGGCTAAATTCAGCGTTGTGCCGTATAAAATAAACGCATGTGTTTCATCGGAATGAGGCAAATCAGACGAAAGTGCGGTGGGGAATTGGGGATATTTTTGGGTAATGCTTGCAAGGTTTTGAATTTGCATAGAAAATCCTGTAAATTGTGAATACTCATCTATTCTAGCCGATCTTGGCGAAAAAATGGAAAAACAACGTGCAATTAATTAAAGAAAAACTTCAAAAATCACTGATGTTTGGGCTCATCGTGCTGCTTTGTATCGGTGCCATGGCCGTGATTTTGTTTGGTGTGAAACAATTTAAGATTGGTTCACAGCTTTCAAGTGTGAATCAAGTAGCGAATTTATCGCATACTTTGGTTCGTCAGCAAGCCAATTTATTTTCAGTTTTATTAACCAATAATGCGAAATCCGATCAGCTCGTCGAAAATTTGGATAATTTAGTTAAAGAAAACTTTGTGCTCGATGCGACCATTTATGATTATAACGGCAAGGAATTAGCACAAAGTACCAATACCGGCAATCTTCGTGAGCAACTTGGTCTAGAACATAAAAATGAAGGTGAGTTTTCAACACAACAAATTGTTGAGCCCATTTACTCTGCTTCCAATAATGCCGTTCGTGGCTTTTTGCGCGTGACCTTTGACGCCCAATATGCGCAAACGACGCAGAGCAAAATTAATCAAGTCTTCCACCGCTTATATGGTGAAATTGTGGTGGTCTTTTTATTAGGTGCTTTATTCGCCAGTTCCATTCATTATTTTTTAAGTCATTATCGTCGAACATATCGAAAACCAGTGGAAACTAAAACGGTGGTCAATTTACAAGGTAAATCAAGTAGCCAGCGTTTCCATCAACGTCGTCGAAGAATTTGATCAAGGTAAATAAAATTGCAAATATTGGTTAAGCCAATCAGTAAATAGGGTAGAATACTGAGAATTATTTAGATAGGAGAAAAACATGGCAACTCGTAGACAACTCGCCAACGCAATTCGTGCGCTATCAATGGATGCAGTACAAAAAGCAAAATCAGGCCACCCAGGTGCACCAATGGGAATGGCGGATATCGCTGAAGTATTATGGCGCGATTTCTTAAAACACAATCCAAACAATCCTAAATGGGCTGATCGCGACCGTTTTGTGCTTTCTAACGGCCACGGTTCAATGTTGATTTATAGCTTATTACATTTAACAGGCTATGATCTTTCTATCGAAGATTTAAAACAATTCCGTCAATTACATTCTAAAACCCCAGGTCACCCAGAATATGGTTATGCACCAGGTGTTGAAACCACAACTGGTCCGTTAGGCCAAGGTATCACTAATGCAGTAGGGATGGCGATTGCTGAGAAAACCTTAGCGGGCCAATTTAACCGTGAAGACCATGAAATCGTGGACCACCACACTTATGTGTTCTTAGGCGATGGCTGTTTAATGGAAGGGATTTCTCACGAAGCTTGCTCTTTAGCCGGCACATTAGGCCTTGGTAAATTAATCGCATTCTACGATGACAACAATATTTCGATTGATGGTCATGTTGATGGTTGGTTCAGTGATGATACTGCAGCACGTTTTGAAGCTTATGGATGGCAAGTAATTCGTAATGTAGATGGTCACGATGCAGAACAAATTCGTGCCGCAACCATTCTTGCTCAAGCAGAAAAAGAAAAACCAACGTTAATTATTTGTAAAACCATCATCGGCTTCGGTTCACCAAATAAATCAGGTTCTCATGATTGCCACGGTGCACCATTAGGTGATGAAGAAATCGCATTAACCCGTAAAGCACTAGGCTGGGAATATGGTCCATTTGAAATTCCGGCTGAGTACTATGCTGAATGGTCTGCGAAAGAAAAAGGCGCTGCAGCAGAAAAATCTTGGGAAGAAAAATTTGCCGCTTATGCTAAAGCATATCCAGAACTTGCTGCAGAATTTACACGTCGTGTAAACGGCGAATTACCAGCAAATTGGGCAGCAGAATCTAAAGCGTTCATTGAAAAATTACAAGCTAACCCAGCAAGCATTGCAAGTCGTAAAGCATCACAAAATGCAATCGAAGCTTATGCACACGTATTACCTGAATTTTTAGGTGGCTCAGCAGACTTAGCAAGCTCTAACTTAACGTTATGGAGTGGTTCTAAACCAATTCGTGCACACGAAAACGTAGGTGGTAACTACCTTAACTATGGTGTGCGTGAGTTCGGTATGTCAGCGATCATGAATGGTATTGCTTTACACGGCGGTTTCATTCCTTACGGCGCAACCTTCTTAATGTTCTACGAATATGCACACAATGCGGTGCGTATGGCGGCATTAATGAAACAACGTTCTTTATTCGTTTATACTCATGACTCGATCGGTTTAGGCGAAGATGGTCCAACTCACCAACCAGTTGAGCAAACCACATCATTACGCTTAATTCCAAATCTTGAAACATGGCGTCCATGTGACCAAGTGGAATCAGCTATCGCATGGCAACAAGCGGTTGAACGTCAAGATGGCCCAAGTGCGTTGATCTTTACCCGTCAAAACTTAGCCCAAATGGACCGCACTTCTGCACAATTAGATGCAGTTAAACGTGGTGCTTATGTGTTAAAAGACTGTGATGGCACACCTGAGTTAATCTTCATTGCGACAGGTTCTGAAGTAGAATTAGCGGTAAAAGCGGCAGATGTATTGAGTGCTGAAGGTAAAAAAGTACGTGTAGTTTCTATGCCAAGCACTAACCGTTTCGATAAACAAGATGCGGCGTACCGTGAAAGCGTATTACCAGCAGCCGTAACCAAACGTATTGCGATTGAAGCGGGTATTGCAGACTTCTGGTATAAATACGTAGGCTTTGAAGGTCGCGTAGTAGGTATGAATAGCTTCGGCGAATCAGCACCAGCAGATCAATTATTCAAACTCTTTGGTTTCACCGTGGATAACGTGGTGGCAAAAGCAAAAGAGATTTTATAATAATTAAAATAGATAAAGGCAGGTAATGACCTGCCTTTCTTTTTTAAGAAAGTGCGGTCAAAAAATAAGAAAATTTTTGACCGCACTTTGTTTTTATCTGCTTTCACCTTGTTATCTAAGCCTTTTTTCGTCAATCCATTGAGTTAGCTTTTTAAGTTTGTTAAAATTTGCAGTACTTTTTGCAATAAGAATAAAACGTAAAAAGTGAGTTCGGAAGAAGGTAGCTGGAGAGTAGGGAATTGCCCCTACGCCGACGAGGTAAAATCTTTCAGGCGCAATCGCAAGATTGCAGGGACTGTTACTGGACGAACCCTTGGAGAGATCCATTGCATTTTATTGATGTAAATGGACGCCGAAGGCGCAAAAGAGCGGTCGATTTTTCGATTGTTTTCCAAACGCTCAGGCAAAAGGACAGGGGCAAAAGACAATCGGTATTATCAAAATATTTCTATCGGGATTCTTCTTGTCTCCTTGTCGAGTTTATTTGTATTTTAAACGACGAGGAATCATCAATGTCATTACAGACAACCTTATCTGCTATTAGCAGCTTTGTATGGGGACCGCCCCTACTCATTCTATTGTCCGGAACCGGACTTTATCTCACCCTTCGTTTAGGTTTCTTACAAATTCGTTATTTGCCTCGTGCATTGAGCTATTTATTTGCTCGTGGTGCGAATAAAGGTAAGGGGGATGTGTCTTCTTTTGCGGCACTTTGTACGGCATTAGCGGCAACTATTGGTACAGGGAATATCGTAGGTGTAGCGACTGCAGTACAAGCGGGCGGACCTGGCGCAATTTTTTGGATGTGGCTAGTTGCATTATTAGGCATGGCAACTAAATACGCTGAATGTTTACTTGCCGTGAAATATCGTGTTCGAGATAAATACGGTTTTATGGCCGGTGGACCAATGTATTACATTGAGCGTGGTCTTGGTATTAAATGGCTAGCCAAATTATTTGCGCTCTTTGGGGTATTGGTGGCCTTTTTCGGTATTGGTACCTTCCCTCAAATAAATGCAATTACGCATGCGATGCAAGACACATTCAATGTACCCGTTATTATTACGGCAACAGTGGTGACCGTATTGGTCGCTATGATTATTCTCGGTGGTGTAAGACGTATTGCGACGGCATCTTCGGTGATTGTGCCTTTTATGGCAATCGGCTATGTGGCAACCTCAATTATCATCTTAGTAGTTAATTACGATAAACTGCCCGCTGCGATCGCATTAATTATTCACAGTGCGTTTAATCCACAAGCGGCTTTAGGTGGTGCAGTTGGTTTTACAGTAATGAAAGCCATTCAATCGGGTGTTGCGCGCGGTATATTTTCAAATGAATCAGGTTTAGGGAGTGCACCAATCGCAGCGGCAGCAGCGCAAACGAAAGAGCCAGTTCGCCAAGGTTTAATTTCAATGACGGGAACGTTCTTAGACACCATCATCGTATGTACCATGACGGGCTTAGTGCTTGTGATTACAGGTGCATGGAGTAACTCTGAACTTTCAGGCGCGAGTGTTACCAACTACGCATTTGCACAGGGCTTAGGTACATCAATCGGCGCAACCATTGTAACTGTTGGCTTATTATTCTTTGCTTTCACCACAATTTTAGGTTGGTGTTACTATGGTGAGCGTTGCTTCCTTTACTTAGTTGGTATTCGTGGTATTAAATTTTATCGTTTCATGTTTATTGTTTTGGTCGGGGCGGGTTCATTCCTCACCTTAGATTTAATCTGGATTTTAGCGGATATCGTGAATGGTTTAATGGCCTTCCCGAACTTGATAGCATTAATTGGTTTGCGTAAAGAGATTATTTCAGAAACCAAAGATTACTTCGAACGTTTAAAAGCAACACAACATGATCAAGATGAATTAGCCTAATTTATCTCATAAAAAGAAAAGGGAAGCCGAGTGCTTCCCTTTGTTGTTTACAGCTTTACATCATAACAAGTTTACACAGAAAGAAAATCATATTTTTGCAGAAATTAGATCCCGATCATATTTTTGAACATTTGTTTTTTTATTTGACTAAAAGCACTTGAAAAAGCAGTGCAAGGTCGATATGTTGTTATTAAAGATGAACTGAACCGAAGGGTTCATTTAACCAAAAGAGGTAAATGCTATGACACTCAATATCACAAGCAAACAAATGGAAATCACCCCTGCAATCCGTGAACATGTGGAGGGAAGACTTGCAAAATTAGAGAAATGGCACACTCAACTGATTAGCCCGCACTTTGTTTTAAGTAAAGTGCCAAACGGCTTTTCTGTAGAGGCTTCAATTGGAACCCCGTTAGGTAATCTACTTGCGACAGCAACCGCTGATGATATGTATAAAGCGATCAATGAAGTTGAAGAAAAATTAGAACGCCAATTAAATAAACTTCAACATAAAGGCGAATCCCGCCGAGCAGATGAGCGTTTGAAAGATTCTTTTGAAAAATAAAGAATAGTGAGTGAATAAAAGGGCGAACGTGATGTTCGCCCTTTTTTATTAAGGGAATAATGAGTTAAAAACGAATTTCAACAGATGCTGCGAAATTACGCCCTGGCGCATAAAAACGCTCTAAACCTTTTCCTTCTTTATCTATAGAGTCAGTAGTGCTTATTTTGTTAATACCACGTAAAGTATCCCAAGTGTGATATTTACGATTAAATAAGTTATAAAGCCCTGCTCGTAGTGTGATATTTTTATTCACTTTATAGAAACCATATAAATCGAATAAGACAGCTGAATTATTGAGATAAGGGTAAGTTTTGACTTCTCTCTCAAAGTTTGGAGTGTACTGTACTATTTGTGCATCTTTAGCTTTCTTCGCACCAAGGTAACTAGCTTTCGCATTAATTCCCCAAAGGTCATTTGGATCTTCATAACTAATCCCTAGAATCACTTTAATCGGCTGAATAGAAAGCAAGCTTGCTTCTGTACCCGTTAATTTTCCTTTTGCATAACCAAGATTAGCTAAGAATTTCCAACCTTGTGGAATAGCAGAAATGATCTGATCTAAATTCACTTTACTTGTTAATTCCACACCAGAAATACGAGCACGATCAATATTTATGGCTTTTTGAGCAATCGTTGTGTAATAAGGTTGCTCACCATAACCTGCACTATATGGATTGTAGAATTGATTCCATTTTTTATAGGTCGATTCTTGTTCCGTTAAGAAATTTTTATAACGGGTATGATAAAGATTCAACCCAAAAGTACCTAACTGATGTTCCGCTTGAATATTGATAGATTGATTAAGTGCTTGTTCCGCTTTTAAGTCTGGGTTTGGAATCCAGTTGCCTGCTGGGTGATTAAAAGAGAAATACATTTCTGAAGCGGTTGGAATACGGAAACCAGTGGAAACGTTATAGCCTACTTTCCAAATATCGTTAAGTTGAGCATCTAAACCTAATGAACCACTTAAACTTTGGAAGGTATTTGAGGCAGGTTTACGGCTACAAGCACGGCAAAACGCTTTCAAATCTTGTGGAACTAACTCATCCCAATCGTAGCGAATACCTAGTTGGCTAGAGAATACATCATTCCAAACGACGTTATCTTGCAATTGAGCAAAGAATGAACGAGTTCTTACAGGATGTTGAATAGATTCACTATCTTTTGCGCTACTACCATCTGAATTTACGCCTGGGTATTCATGTTTATTGCTATTATCAAAATCTTTTTGCGAAATTCCAGTTCTTAAAGTGAATTGATGGCTACCAAAACGAGTTTCCCATGGCATCAGATCCGCACGTAAAGAGGCTCGCATAAAACGACTGTTCATGCTGGTATCTTGGATTTCGATTAAAGATTTTCCTGCATATGCGGTAAAATCAGCATTGTAACGATAGCCACCTTTGTAGTTTTTAGAACCCACATTCGTTTTTTGCCAATCTAAATCCGTTTTTAGATAGCTTAACCAACTGCTATTTTCTGGAAAGTATTCATAAGCAACGTTGGCATTATAACGTTTACTAATATCATGAGACTCACGCCAGAGCCCGGCAAGCTGATAAGATTTTTCATCGACAAAGTTATCTGCTTTTTGTGCATTAAATGAAGCACTAATACGGTGTGCTGGCGTAATAAAATAGCCAATTTTAGCTAAATAGCTGTGATTTTTGTGATGTGATGGATCTGGAATCCCTCGAGCACTCCCTAAAATATCTGCCCCAGTCCCACGGCTTTTCATTTCATGCCCGTTACGATAAGAGTAAAGGAGTGTTGCATCAAATTTATCATCTTTATACGCGGTACCTACGGTATGCGTCCATTCACGGTTTTTGCTAGCATAGCCATTTTTAAGCAATACGCCCCATTTTTTACCTGGCAGAATAATATCATCTGCACCTAACGTGCGGTAGTTTACAGAACCGCCTAAAGAACCACTTCCCGCATTAAAAGAATCTGCTCCACGCATAATATCAATGCCTTGAACTAGCTCAGGATCGATACTTAAACGGGAACTGTTGAAGTTACCATAACGTGCATAAAGCGAGTTTTCTTCTGATTCAGGCAAATTCACGCCATCAACACTAATACCAACTCGGTTACCTTCTACCCCACGCATTGCAAAGCCTTTATTGCGACGACCATTATCGCTGATGCCTACATCAGTTGCATAACGCACTAAGTCATAATTATCAGCCACCAATTCTTCTTGAATGACCTTACGAGTTTTTTTAATTTGACTCGCTTTGATTTCAGTATCGGTTACCGTGATGGTATCTAATGTTGTTTGTTCTTCTGCGTAAGCTTGTAAGGCTACCGCTACACAAATTGCACCTAAGGAAAGAGGAAATTTAAGAGCCATATATTCACCTAAAATTTAATTTGATTTATAAACTTTGGAGTGAATTTTACAAAAGTTAAAGAAATTTGACAATGCTATTGCAAATTATTTTCATTTTCTGTAAATTATGTACATCTATTTATAAAACATGAACAATAAGGATTCTCCTATGAGTAAAATTAAACTTTCAATCATTGCTCTTTCTTGTGTTATGGCATTAAGTGCTTGTTCTTCTAGCTCGAAAGGTGGCACAGATAATACTGATCAAATTCGTCAATTAGAAAATGAATTAAATCAGAAAATTGCTGAAGCAACTCAAAAAGCTGAAGCAGCAGCTAAAGGTTCAAACTCAGACAGTTCAAGCAGTTCCAGTAATTCAAACAGTTCCAGTAATTCAGGCAGTTCCAGTAATTCAGGCAGTTCAAGTAGCTCAAGTAATTCGAGTGGAACAAAAGAATCATATACATACACATTATCTTCAGACTTAGAAACGAAATTAAAAGAGCTTGAAAAATTGTTAGCGGATGAGAAAGCTCGAGTTTCATTAGGTGATAAAATTTTTGGTGGTAGTAGTGGTAATATGACGGATGCGATTTCTGGTGGCGTTTTAATTGACAAACAAAATATTGCCTCTCGTCCACAAACGCGTGATATTCGTGATCTAACCATTATTGATGAAAAAGGTCGATTAGTGGATATCAATATCTTACGAAGAGCGGGAGATATTGATCCTGAGAGTTTTGAGGCATACGATGATCAGTATAATCTTCGCAAAGAACGCCAAACAATTTTAAGCAATAGTAATTTTAAATCTAGTGCATTTGGTGTCTATTATGACACATTAACAGGCAATCGATATTTCTTTGCACAAGGTTTACCAACTGCAGTAACGCAAATTCCAACCGCAGGTCAAGTAGAATATAAAGGTGGCGCGGTTTACAAGAAAGATGAAAATTATAGTGAGCTAAGCGAAATGACTGCAACAGCCGATTTTGATAAAAAAGTGATTGATATCAATATTGCAGGAAAAACGAATGCCTTACCAGGAATGAACTTTGGCGGTAAGATTACAGGCAACAGTTTTGCTGGAGATGCTAATGGAATTAAAACGCAAGGTGGTTTCTTTGGTGAAAATGCACAAGAAATGACAGGTCTATTCATTAACGAAGCAGACCAAGCTCGTGGTGCATTTGGTGGTATTAAGAAATAATATCTAGTAATCAATAGTAAAAAAGGGCGAACATGATGTTCGCCCTTTTTTTAGATATCTTGAACCACTAATTGCAAAGCGTGACGTTGAAATTGTTTTGCTTTACGGTGTTTTAAGCGTCTTAGACGCAAGTTACGTGAAGCTGAAATATCTCTTGATGCTTTTTTCTTTAAGAAGGTTTTTCTTTTTAACATCTTTTTCTCCTTGTTTTCTTTCTATTCAATCAAAATTCTATTTTTTCTGATCGCACTTATTCTGTTGCGGTCGCTTGGTTTTCTTGAACACGATGATAATTCACAATACTGTTCATATAACGGCGAATATTCTCGACATATTGATAAGCTTCATAACCGCGAGCATAGCCGTATTTTAAGTTCGAATAATGGCGTTTTTCCGATAATAATAGCAGATTATTTTTCACATCTAACCAGTTATCAGGATTGCCCCCTAATTTTTTGGTTAAGCGACGTGCATCTAAAATATGCCCTAATCCCATATTGTATGCAGCTAAAGAATACCAAATTCGATCTTCTTCTGGAATACTATCAGGCATTTGGTCGAGTAGCCAATGCAGATACTCCGATCCTGCCTTAATACTTTGTTCGGCATCCGTACGGTTATTAATATTCATACGTGCAGCCGTATCTTTAGTTAACATCATCATCCCGCGCACACCGGTTGGGGAGGTGGCATAAGGGTCCCAATGTGATTCTTGATAGGCTACAGCGGCTAATAATCGCCAGTCTAAATTCCCTTTGTATTTTTCAAAGAGCGGTTGATATTGAGGGAGAATTTTTTCAACTGCCTCTAAATAAGCCTGAGTATCTACATAATCAAAGGCAGTAATATGGCGGAAATATTTCTCCTCAATGCGATCAATTAATCCTGTTTCAATGGCATTATTCATAAAATCCAACAAACCTGCTTGTAACTCATTATAGGATTTATTGGAGAGATACCAATGCACAGTCATTTCATCTGTTAGGTCAAATGCAATCGCTAAGTTAGGACGAATTTGTTGTGCCGCAGCCACATCAATACTATTTGCAATGGTATAAGGAATTTTCCCTTCAGCGACTTGAATCAATAATTCCTCTTGGGTCAGCTGCTTATTGTTTTGCCATTTGAGTGCAGGGAGTTTTTTCTGTGCTTGGGATAATAATTTTTCTAAGTCTTCTCCCGCAGAAATAATAATTTCTTGCTGTACTTGCGCTAAATCTTTCGGGCGATTTTCCCCTTTTTTATACACAAGCTGCCAAGAGGCAGAAGTATAAGAGGGCCCTAACTGAAATTTTTCTGCACGTTGAGGCTGGAACAAAAGATTCGCAGCAGCAATATCAATATTGTTGTTCTCTAATTCGTTAAAAAGTTGATCGTTATTTTCTAAGGTTTTAATTTGTAAGCGAACCCCTAAGTAATCAGCAAAGTTTTTTGCTAATTCGTATTCCAAGCCAGATTCACCCTCATTCCCAATAAAATAGTAAATGGGATTGTTAATGGTGCCGACAATAAGGCTACCGCGATTTTTGATCGCAGTGTAAGGGTTTTGCTCCGATTGCATAATTTTTTGCCAAGGGAACACCATATCCACTGCCCAAAGTAATAATGCAAAGGCAGCAATAATACGTAAAAATAGACCTTTCAATAGATAAACCTTATAAATTGAGATAAGAGACGATTGTAACGAGAATTAAGACAATAAAAAAGCCCCTTTTACTTCAAGGGGCTGTTAAATAAGGATTAACGTTGGCGATCTCGGCGACCACGTTCATTAAAAGTGCGGTCGTTTTTATCGTTAAATTTACGCTGACGACGTTCACCATTACGTTCACCACGGAAGCGATCTTGACTACGATCTCCACGCTCATTACGACGACCATCACGACGGCCTTTTCCACCAAAATCGTTACCACCACGTCCGCTGTCTGATTGTGTCGCGCCCATAAAGCTCATTTGCATTTGTTTATTTAAAACGCGAGTTTTACCGAATTGTTGAAGCAATTCTTTTGGCATGCCTTGTGGTAATTCAACGGTAGAGTAGTCATCATAAAGTTTGATATGGCCAATATAACGGCTGTTAATATCACCTTCATTTGCGATAGCGCCTACGATATGACGCACTTCTACACCATCTGCACGACCTACTTCGATACGATATAAATCCATCGGTTGTGGGGTGCCATAGCCTTTACGTTCACCACGACGTTCAGCTGAACGTGGGTTTTCACGACGATCACCGCGATCATTACGGTCACGACGACGTTTATCCATTGGTGGATCAGGTGGAAGAATCAGTTTTTGTTTTCCTTGAAGCAACATCAGCATCGCCGCAGCAATATCTTCTTGATCCTGATCTGCCGTGAATAAATCTTCCAATAAGCTACGATACATTTCGAGATCGTGATGTTCCAATTGTTTGGTAATCTTGTCTTGGAATTTTTTACGACGACAGGCTTGCAACACTTCATGATTTGGTAATTCAACTTCATTGATTGGTTTTTTCATCAAGTGTTCGATATTACGAAGTAAACGGCGTTCACGTGGTTCAACGAATAATAATGCACGACCAGAACGACCTGCACGACCAGTACGGCCGATACGATGAACGTACGACTCTGCATCAAGTGGGATGTCATAGTTTACTACAAGACTGATTCGTTCAATATCGATACCGCGCGCAGCAACATCAGTTGCAACCACAATATCAAGGCTACCATTACGTAAGCGATCTAAGGTTTGCTCACGTAATTGCTGAGTCATATCACCGTTTAATGCCGCAGCACGGAAACCGTGTTTTTCTAATAATTCAGTCACATCAAGTGTGCCTGTTTTAGTACGGGTAAAAATGATTGCCGCATCAAAATCTTCCACTTCTAAGAAGCGTAATAATGCATCATTTTTACGGAAACCTTGAACATACCAACAATTTTGCTCAATATCAGGCGCATTATCGTTATTTACTTTGATTTTCACTTCTTGCGGATTGTTCATGAAGCGTTTTGTGATGCGACGAATTGGCTCAGGCATGGTTGCAGAGAAAAGCGCAGTTTGGTGCTCTTCCGGTAATTCAGCCATAACGGTTTCTACATCATCAATAAAGCCCATACGAAGCATTTCATCTGCTTCATCAAGTACGATAGCTTTTAATTCAGATAGATTTAATGTGTTACGACGGATGTGATCCAAAATACGGCCTGGTGTACCCACAACAACTTGTGCACCTTGTTTTAATGCACGTAATTGAATGTCATAGCGTTGACCACCATAAAGGGTCACGATGTTGATGCCTTTGGCATATTTCATGAAATGTTCGCAAGCATCAGCAACTTGAATTGCTAGTTCACGCGTTGGTGCCATCACCAATAATTGTGGATGTTTTGCGTTTGGATCAATTTTAGCCAAAATAGGTAAAGAGAATGCGGCAGTTTTACCACTACCGGTTTGTGCCATACCAAGTACATCTCTGCCTTCTAGAAGAGCAGGAATACAAGCTTGTTGGATTGGCGAAGGTGTTTCAAAACCAAGGTCAGAAACGGCTTTTAGAATGAATTCAGGCAAGCCTAAATCATTAAAAGTGATTTTGTCTGTCATTAAAATGCTCGAATATAAGTAAGGAAAGCTCAATTTCGCTTTCAGGTTTATTTGTTACACAAGAAAGAGGCAAGTCTAAAAAACAGCTGTTTTTGTGACCGCACTTTTTTCTTCTTTTTCGTCTTCAGTTTGAGCCGGTTTCAATTTCATCAGCTCTAACACGGCAAAACGATACTCAACAAAGTTATACACCTGATTCGCAATAGCAAGTTTGAATAAAGCCGCAGCTTCATCAATTTGCCCCAAATTGAGTTTTTGTTTTGCTAGATAAAAGTAGGTTTCGGTTAATATTTCTGCATATTGTTGCGAGTTTTCTGCAAATTTGGTTGCCCGCTCTTGCAAGTCACTCACGGAAATATTACCTAAATAGTATTGAACGATATTTGTTCCCCAGAAGTCCTTAGATAGCCCTTTAGCTCGTTCAACAAGGTTGGCATGGGCTTCTTGTGGTTTTAATTTTTGTTCGTTCAAATAGAGCCAGAGTACGCGATAGGGATCTTTGGTATCGGCTTCATAAAACTTCATAAAATCGTCTTCAGCAAGATTATAGCGTTCGACGTAATAAAAATTTAAACCACGATTAAGATGGGTATAGTCATAACTTGGATCCAATTCAAACACCGCATTAAAGGTTTCTAATGCACTGTCGTAATCTTCTTCAAGCAGTAAGTAAAGCCCTAAATAATTGTAAACGGAAGCCATCTTTGGCTGTAACGCGAGGGCTTGTGTAAAGTCATAACGTGCGAGGCCCCATAAACCGAGGGAATCGTATAATACGCCACGTTCAAAGTGAAGCGTCGCTCGTTCTTCATTACTCATTTTTCCAACTAATAAAACCTGTCCGATTCGGGTAATCATCACTTCTTGTTCGAAGTGCGTATTCGGGGTTTGATCCGCTAGTACGACTTTATTTGGTGCGACAAACACATTTCCCGATTGCACACAACCGGAAATAAATAAAATCACACTTAGGCTAGACAACGAAACTAGAAAACGGAATAACCGAAAATACTGCATTGTTTTATAAGTTAGTTTGATAATCAAAACGGGTGTGTAAATTTAATTCACACACCCTGTGAGATTATTCTTGTTCTTCTGAAATGTCTTCTGCTGGTGCAGATTCTGCTTCAGTTTCTTGTTTTGGTGCAAGATCTTTCATGGTTAAGCGGATACGACCTTGGCGATCGATTTCAACCACTTTAACCGTCACTTCTTGACCAACTTGAAGATAATCACTCACTTTCTCTACGCGTTCTTCTGCGATTTGAGAAATATGAACTAAACCTTCTTTATTTCCAACGATAGCGACGAATGCACCGAAGTCAGCAAGACGAGTTACTTTACCTTTGTAAATTGCACCCGCTTCAACTTCAGCCACGATTTCTTCAATACGTGCCATCACATTTTTCGCTGCACTGCTATCTACTGCGGCGATTTTCACTGTACCATCATCATCGATATCGATAGAAGTACCGGTTTCTTCAGTTAATGCACGGATAGTTGCACCACCTTTACCGATAACATCTTTGATTTTCTTAGGATCAATTTTCATGGTGTGAATACGAGGTGCGTAGTCAGAAATATCTGCACGTGGTGCAGGGATTGCTTGTTCCATTACGCCAAGAATGTGCATACGAGCACCTTTTGCTTGGTTTAATGCAATTTGCATAATTTCAGGGGTAATACCTTCAATTTTGATATCCATTTGAAGTGCAGTGACACCTTCACGTGTACCAGCCACTTTAAAGTCCATATCACCTAAGTGGTCTTCATCACCTAAGATATCTGAAAGAACCACGAATTTCTCTTCTTCTTTCACTAAGCCCATTGCGATACCTGCAACAGCGGCTTTGATTGGAACGCCCGCATCCATTAATGCTAAAGACGCACCACATACAGATGCCATAGAAGAAGAACCGTTAGATTCAGTGATTTCAGATACAACACGTACTACATACGGGAATTCTGCAAGGCTTGGCATAACCGCAGCGAC
>ERZ772972.459-NODE-459-length-14940-cov-16.652872_pt1 | contig 14940 bp, 15 predicted proteins | sample MGYA00580673_ERZ772972 | MGnify/ENA primary metagenome ERZ772972 (study PRJEB29015, sample SAMEA2738051) | human oral metagenome | biome: human oral; feature: human-associated habitat; material: saliva | place: China | collected 2229 ... | reverse complement strand
TTTAAGAATATACAGACCTTCTCTATTGATAGCTAAGCGAGATGATAAGCGATTGTTAGAGGAGATATTTATGAAATTTGTACCAATCTTTAAAAAGATTCTTGTAGGAAGATTTGAAAAATATAAACCGATTGAAGTAGAAGTTCTAGGTAAAGCAATTGTGGAAAATGCAATAGGTAATAAAAGAGAAGGAGTGTATCATTACTCTGATTTTAAAATATCTTAAAAGACTCAATAAATTCTATAATATTAGTATTTTAGTAACCTAAAGTTATACTTTGATAATAACTTTAGGTTATTTTTTAAAAAATAATTAAATCTTCATTTTATAATTAAAGAGCTCTATTCATAAAACTTATATACAATTAGTTTATCAAAAGAAATAAACAAAAACATAAGGTAACTTTATTGTTTGCTGACTTTGTGATAAAATATATGTATAAAAGTGAGAGAAGACAGAGAGAATGAAAAAAGGATTGACAGTATTTGCAATAAGTACATTATTATGTGGTGGATTGGCAATAGCAGATGGGGGACATCAAGCTTTTGCAAAAGGTGGAAAGGGGAGCTCTTCTAGTAGTTCTTCTCACAGTAGCTCAAGAGGAAGTTCATCACATGGCTCATCATATGGTAGTTCAAGAGGAAAATCATCATACGGTACATCATATAGTAGTTCAAGAGGGAAAACATCCCGCAGCTCATCATATGGTAGCTCAAAAAGAGGTTCATCAAATGAATCGTTATTTGACAGCTCAAGAAGTTTAACGTATGGAAAATCTAGAGAACGTTCATCATATGGATCATTATCTAATAGAAGTTCAAGAGTGGGTACAAGTTCTAAAGTAAATAATAGAAATAGGTGTTCAAATGGAATTGCAACAAGAACTTCTAATCTACACAATAATTTAAGTAATAGATCATTTGGTACATCTAGAAATATTACAAATTCAAGGTTTGCTAAAACAAGAACCTATGGAAAAACAACATTTACTAATTCATCGAATAGAAATACAAAAAATATAGGAAGTAATAATATTGTTACTAAGAACATTAGAAGTAATTTCGTAACAAGAAGGGGAGCAGGGTTACATAAAAATAGAACTAGAAATAATATAGTAATTTCTAATAAAACGTTGCAGAATAACAGACACAATCAAACACAACTAAATGTCGTTAGTCCGAATGTTAGTAAGTTTAGAAGTCGTATATTTAGAGGGCAAAATATGACTTTCTACAGAACAAATAATAATCAATTGATTCAATTACCAAACGAGAATTAATAAGGCAATAAACCTGAAATAAATTATTAAAATTTATTTCGGGTTTATTATTTATATATAGATAAGTGGGTAAAAATTTTAAAAAAATATAATAACTAAAAATTCTGATATGATTATAGATAATTCCCAAAAATTTTCAGAAAAAAATTTTCAAAATATAAATGATAACTTTGTAAAGTCTCTAAAATATTATATAGATAATATAAATATTAAGTGTATAAATATAATTTATCGTATTAAACTAAGGTGTATATTTAAAAATATTTAGAAAGTGTATTAAAGATAAAGAATATGTTTATATTAAAATAATAATTGTTAATTGAAAAGAGATAAGAATTATCTAGTGAAAATTTTCAATGTATAAGTAATGATAATAATTATTGAAATGTAATATTAATTAAGAAAAATTGATATTGATATACGATTTTATTTATGATATAGTATTTTTCAAAGTTAACTAATAGTAATTATATGTTAGCTAATTTACTATAAAGGAGAACAATCATATGAAGAAGGGATTAAGTGTATTTGCATTAGCGGCTTTATTATTTGGAGTAGGTGCAGTAGCAGATAGTAATCATGAAGTTCAAGCAAAATCTCATTCAAAAGGAGGTAGTGTTAAGAGAGCAAAAGCTACACCAGTAGCGAGAAGAGCAGTGGCAAGACCAGTAGCAAGAAGAGTGGTTGCAAAACCGGTAGCAAGAAGAGCAGTGGCAAGACCAGTAGCAAGAAGAGTGGTTGCAAAACCTGTAGCGAGAAAAACTACAACAAGACCAGTTGTAAGAAAAACAACACCAACAGTAAGAAAAGCTACAACAAGACCAGTTGTAAGAAAAACAACACCAACAACAAGAAAAACTGCAACAAGATCAGTTGTAAGAAAAACAACACCAATAGTAAAAACAGCAGTAGCAAGAAAAGCTACAACAGCTAAAAAAGGAACAAAAACTGCGGTAGGAAACAAAGCGACAGCAGCTAAAAAAGGAACAAAAACTGCAGTAGTAAACAAAGCGACAGTGGCTAAAAAAGGAACAAAAACTGCGGTAGCAAACAAGGCGACAGCGACTAAAAAAGGAACAAAAACTGCGGTAGGAAACAAAGCAACAGTTGCTAAAAAAGGAACTGTAAAATCTGCAGCAAACAAAGCGACAACAGCTAAAAAAGGAACAAAAACTGCGGTAGCAAACAAAGCAACAGTTGCTAAAAAAGGAACTGTAAAATCTGCAGCAAACAAAGTGACAGCAGCTAAAAAAGGAACAAAAACTGCGGTAGCAAACAAAGCGACAGCAGCCAAAGAAGTAACAAAAACTGCAGCAGCAAGTAAAGCTACAGAAGCTAAAAAAGGAAAATTTAAATTACCATTACATGGGAATTATTGTGGTCCAGGTCATGGTGATTTAACTAAAAATCCTAAACCGGTTGATACATTAGATGCTATTTGTCGTAAACATGATATTGGATACAAAAAAGATGGATATTTTAGTAGAAAAGCTAATGCTGAATTTGTTAAAGATGTAGTTAAAAACTTTAATAAAATGAAACCAGCAGAAAAAGTAAAAGCAGCAATATTCTCAGCTGGATTTATAGCTATGAATAATACACCATTACGTGAAGTATCAACAATTATTAATGGTATCACTGGAATTATTGGTGGTATCACTGGTAAATAATATTATAAAGTCTTTTTTTCAAAGCACCCTTTAAAAAGGGTGCTTTTTATATACGCAGATGTAGCTATATAATCCCATACAAAAAAACAAAAATAATAATCATTATCAATAAAATGCTAGTAATATTTTGTATTTTGTAATAAAATAGAGAGTAAAGATTTATATAAATAGGAGTGTATTTAAATGAAAAAAGAAGCAGGTCATAAGTTTTTGAAAAAATTAGGAAAAACAAAATTGCGTCCTGGAGGAGTTAGAGGTACAAACTTTCTTTTAGCCCATGCAGCATTTAAAGAAGGAGATGTGGTTTTAGAAGTTGCATGTAATAAGGGAGTGAACTTAATCGAATTAGCTAAGAAATATCCAAAAACAATTTTCGTAGGTATAGATGTTGATAAAGAAGCGATACAAGAAGCTAATGAAGAACTAGCTAAATATCAATATCAAAATATTAAATTTTTAAAAGCAGATGCCTTTAGAATGAAGTTTCCTGATAATACTTTTGATTATATTATTAATGAAGCTATGCTGACAATGTTTAGTAATAAGAGTAAGGAAAGAGCTCTTAAAGAATATCTTAGAGTATTAAAACCAGGTGGATTACTTTTAACACATGACATTGCTTTAGTTAATAATTATGAAGAAACAAGAAAACAACTATCAGAAGCAATAAATATTAGTGTATTTCCTCTTCCGCAGAATGAATGGAAAGAGTTGTTCTCACAAATAGGGTTTACTACTGTTAATTTTCTACAGGACGAGTTAACTCTTATGGATCCTAAAGGAATGATTACAGATGAAGGTTTAACAAACACTTTAAGAATTTTAAAAAATGGTTTAAAATCAGAAAATAGAGCTCAATTTATTAAAATGAAAACAACATTTAGTAAATTAGAAAAAGATTTAAATTTTATTTGTTTTGTAAATAAAAAAGCGTTATAATTAAAATATAAGAATTTAAAATTAAAGGAGAAATAACATGGAAGTAGGAACAATTTTTCAAGATAAAGGTTTATTAAAAAAACACGACCGCTTTAAATTAGTAAAAAAAGTAGGGAAAAAAGGTGATTTAATTCAAAAACATAATCACCCAGAAGCGCTAGTAGTATTCACTGTAGTAAAAGGTGAGGTAGAAGTTCATTTAAATGATACTGAAGTTCATAAAGTAGAACCTGGTAAAGTTCTTCACTTTGATGGAGACAACTATATAAATGCAGAGTTTTTAACAGATGGAGAAGTTTTTGTTACTTTGATAACTAAGTAAATCTAAAAAAAGTATAACTATAATTTTTATATGTTTTTATACAATCTAAATTACTTTAGGGAGGAAAATATATGTTAAATCAAGTTATACTAATAGGAAGACTAGTAAAAAAACCAGAACTCAGAGAGAGTGAAAATGGAAAGAACTATTTAAAAGCAACTCTAGCTGTACAATCAGATTATAGAAAAAAAGATGGTGAATACGAAACTGACTTTTTAGAATTTACAGCATTTGGAAAAGTTGCGGAAAACACAGCTAAATATTGTGATAAAGGTAGTTTATTAAATGTCATAGGAACATTGAGTAACAATGTTTACAAAGATAAAAATGGTGTTAATCATTATCAAATGTCAGTTATTGCTACTAAAATCTCATTTTTAAGCAAAGGTAATAAAAAAGAAGAAAAACAAATAGAGGATGTATTTGTTTTAGGCCAATAAGGATAAAAGTAATTTAGATTGTTAGAAATCTTTAATGTAATTAATTGCATTAAAGATTTTTTTTTTTGTAAGTGTCAACATTTTTATATTTACTATCTTAAGAAAAGATAGTAAAATAATTAGTGTAGACAAATAATCTTAAATACAAGGAGTATCAATTGTGAAGAAGTATAAATTATCGATATTTTTAGCTAGTGCTGTATTAGGAGGAGTTGGAGCAACTTATATAGCAGCTGAAACAAATCATGCTGCAGCAGCAGAAGTAAAAACTGAAGTAGTTGCACCTGCTAATACTAATGAAAATAGTGGAACACCAAATACAGGAGCAGCTAACACGCAAGCAACAGCACCTAAAGAGGTTGCTAATATTGGTGAAATTCAGGGGGAAAGTCACCAAAGCCCACTAGTTGGTCGTGATGTAATAGTTAATAATGTAGTTGTTACTAAAATAGATAAATCAGGGTTCTATGTGCAAGATAAAGTTTCAGATAATAACCCAAAAACATCAGATGCATTGTATGTTGCGTCAAAAGATAAAGTAAAAAGTGGAGATTTATTAAAAGTTCAAGGAACAGTAAAAGAAGGATATTTAGAAGAATATGCTGTTAGACCAGGGCAGACTTTTAAAGCACCGGTAGGTAGCCTAACTGTAACTCAAATTATTAATGCTACTATTACAAAACTAGGAGTAGCAGCTTTACCAGATGCAGTGGAATTCTCTAAAAAAATACCTAAAGACACTGTAGACAAAACACCAACAAAATATGATCCTGAAAATGAAGCTTTAGATTATTTTGAAAGCTTAGAAGGAATGCGTGTTAATATTAATAAACCTAAAATTTTAGGGCCACAATATAAAGGTGATATCTATGTATTACCAGGTAACTATAATGGACAAAAACTAAACAATATTGGTGGAGTAAATCTTCGCCCTGGTGTTCAAAATACCGAGACAATAGCTATTGAAGTTGGGAAAAAAGTCGTAGCAAAAGCTAAAGATTACTTTAATGAAGATATTACAGGGGTATTCACGTACAGATATAAAACATATAGAATTGATCCATACAAAGTACCGAAAGTACAAGATGGCGGTTTAAAACGTGAAGTATCAAAAATATATCCAGCAGAAGACAAATTAACTATAGCTTCATACAATATCGAAAACTTTTCTGCAAATAGCAAAGGAAGAGATGAAACACCAGAAGAAAAAGTAGACAAAATTGCTAAGTCATTTATAAATGAAGTTCATAGCCCAGATATTATTACACTAATTGAAGTACAAGATAATAACGGAGGAGTAAATGACGGAACTGTAGAAGGTGTTAAGAGTGGAGAAAAACTAGCTGATAGAATTAAAAGTTTTGGTGGACCAGAATATAAATATACTGAAGTAGCTCCAATTGATGGAAAAGATGGAGGGAAACCAGGTGCAAATATTAGAGTTGCATACTTATACAATCCTAATAGAGTAACTCTTATTGGAAAAGATAAAGGTGGAAGTGAAGAAGCTGCACGTTTTGTAGATGGACATTTAGAAAAAAACCCAGCGAGAATCGATCCAACTAATATAAACTTTGAAAAAGTGAGAAAATCATTAGCTGCTGAGTTTGATTTCAAAGGTGAAAGAATAGTAGTTATAGCAAACCATCTAAAATCAAAATTAGGGGATGATGCGGTATATGGGTCTAATCAACCAGCAATAGAAAATACTAAAGCACAACGTGTAGAACAAGCAAAATTATTAAATGCATTTGTTAGAGAGGGGTTACGTCAAAATCCTAATTTAAAATTTGTTTTAACAGGAGACTTTAATGATTTTGAATTCTCTGATACAGTAAAAACAATCGTAGGTAATGAACTAGTAAACTTAATGGCAGAACATGAAGCGGGCGATAGATACTCATACTTCTATCGTGGAAGTAACCAAAGTTTAGATAATATACTAGTATCTAAAAACATTAAGGATAGAGTATTATTCTCACCAGTGCATATTAATGCATCATTTATGGAAGAGCATGGTAGAGCTTCTGACCACGATCCTGTAGTTGTTCAAATAGACTTTAGTAAATCTGAAGAAGTGGTTAGTCCAGAAGTAACTCCTAATAAACCAGAAAATACTCAAGGTAATACATCTTCAGCAGTACAAAATATAACAAAATTAAGTGCTGTTAATCACAAAGGTGAAGTTAAAATTAATTCACATTCAAATAAAAAAGAAGTATTACCAAAAACAGGTCTAGATTCATCTAGTTCATTTGGTTTAGGAATATTTGGTGTAATTGCGGCCTTCTTCTTAGGTAGAAAAAAACGTAATAATTAATATAATAAAAGATATTTATAAATAAACTAAAAATCAACTCTATTTAATGGAGTTGATTTTTTTATAAATAAGGTTATTAGAAGTATAATTAATAGAGAAAAAACTAGAAATATGATAAAATTTTATAGTTAATCAAAATAATGATTGAGGAGTTTTAATCATGAAAACAATGTTATTTATTGATGGTCTTGAAGTATTTGCTAATCACGGATTATTTGAAGAAGAAAATAAACTAGGGCAAAAGTTTATTTTTGATATTGAGTGTGAATTGAATTATAAAAAAGCATTATTTAGTGACGAAATGACAGATAGTGTTAGTTATGCTGATATAGCTGATGTAGTAGTTAAAACTGCTACTGAAAATACATTTAATCTACTAGAGCGTTTAGCAGGTGAGGTGTTTAAAAATATTTTTGATAGATTTCCTGAAATCGAAAATATAAAATTAAAAATTAATAAACCAGCGGCGCCTGTAAGACATCATTTTGAAAAATGTGGTGTAGAAGTAAAAATATCGCGTGAGGAGTTCTATAGATTATAATGATTATTTTAGCATTAGGAACCAATATAGAACCGAGAGAGCAATATTTAAAGGATGCACTAAGAAAACTTGAAGAAAATAATATAAAAATCATATTAAAAAGTAGTGTGTATGAGACTCCTGCTTGGGGAGGAGTAGCCGATCAAAACTTTTTAAATATGTGTATTGAAGTAGAGAGTAATTTAGATGCCTATAAACTGCTTGATACAGTTCAAAAGATTGAATTGGAGTTAGGAAGAGTGCGTAAAGAACATTGGGGAAATAGAACTATTGATATTGATATAATTACATTCGACGATTTAGTATTTAATGACGAAAGATTGATTGTTCCCCATAAATATATTCATGAAAGAAATTTTGTGTTAGCACCGTTAGTAGAGATGTATGGTGATATTGAAATATCAGGGATGAATATTAAAAAATCATTAGAGAAAATTACAGAACCGATTAGAATTTTTAAAAGTAAATTATAAGATGAAAGGATAAAGAATGTTTAAAATTAGAGAAATAGAAATTCCTAATAGAGTAGTGCTAGCACCGATGGCTGGTGTTTGTAATGCTGCTTTTAGGCTTACTGCAAAAGAATTTGGTGCAGGATTAGTATGTGCGGAGATGGTTAGTGATAAAGCTATTTTATTTAATAATAAAAAAACAATGAACATGCTTTATATTGATCCAAGAGAGCGTCCATTAAGTTTACAAATATTTGGTGGAGAGATTGATACTCTAGTAGAGGCGGCAAAATATGTTGATAAAAATACAGAAGCGGATATTATAGACTTAAATATGGGATGTCCAGTACCAAAAATTACAAAAGTTGATGCTGGTAGTAAATTATTATTAGATCCAGATAAAGTTTATGAGGTAATTTCGAGAATAGTTGATTCAGTATCTAAGCCAGTAACAGTGAAAATGAGAATGGGTTGGGATGACGAACATATTTTTGTAATGGATAATGCTCGTAATGCTGAAAGAGCAGGAGCAAGTGCAGTAGCTATTCATGGTAGAACAAAAGTTCAAATGTATAGTGGAAAAGCAAACTGGGATGTTATTCGCGATGTAAAAAAAGAATTAAAAATCCCGGTAATTGGTAACGGAGATGTAACAACTCCAGAATTAGCAAAGAAAATGTTAGATGATACAAACTGTGATGCAGTAATGATTGGTAGAGCGGCATTAGGGAATCCATGGATGCTATACCGTACAGTTAAATATTTAGAAACAGGTGAATTAACACCAGAACCAACACCAAGAGAAAAAATTGATGTTTGTCTACTTCACTTAAGAAGACTTATGGAAATCAAACCAGAAAAAGTAGCTGTTCATGAGATGAGAAAACATGCAGCATACTATATGAAAGGTATTAAAGGTGGAGCAAAAGTAAAAAAAGAGCTTAATTACCTAAATACATATGAAGAGATGGAAAATCTGTTTGGTGAATTTTTAGATTTCTTAGAGTCTAATGAAAAACCTCAAAAGAAAGAAATAATACTTTAATTATAAAGTGGATATCAAAAGAATCTAGTCATTATTAATTTAATATGTTATAATTATCGTAGAAAAAATTGAGATAGGACGGGGAACAATGGTAAGAAAATCAAAAGTAATAGCAACTTTAGGACTTAACACTGATAGTATTTTAGAAGATATTATCACAAGTTCTGTAGACGCAGTTTTAATTGATACGTATTATGGTTCTGAAGAGGAGAATGTAGAACGTATTAAAAGAGTAAAAGAATTAAGAGAAAAATTAAATAAAAATACAGCGATTATATATGATATAGATCATATATATGCACAAAGCAAATACAAACTTATAAAAATTGATGAAAATAACGTTGATTTTGCGTGTGCTAACGATGTTGATTTTATTGCATGTCCATTTGTAAGTAATTTGGATGAAATTAAAAAGGTTAAAGATATACTGGAAAAAAATAATAAAAAAGATATTGGATTAATAGTAAAAGTAGACTGTAAAGAAGCTTATGATAACATTGATGAGATTATAAGTTTTGCAGATTCAATTATGATTAATCGTGATGAATTAGGGGTAGAAGTACCATACCAAGACTTACCTAATGTTCAAAAAGAAATCATAAGAAAAGCAAATGACAATACTAAAGAAGTAATACTAACAACTCAAATGTTACACTCTATGATATATAATCCACGACCAACAAGAGCTGAAGTATCTGATGTTGCTAATGCGATTATAGACGGAGTAGATGCAGTGATGTTAATAGAAGAAACTGCGATAGGGAACTATCCAAAAGAAGCTTTAGAAACTATTGATCGCATTATAAAATATGTTGAATCTCAAAATTCACTTACAGAAAATGATGTAAAAAATAGTGATCAAAAAATGAGTATAGCCCACGCTATTTCGATATCTACAAAACATATTATTGATTCTCTAGATGTGAATAATATTGTAACTTATACTAAGTCAGGTTCAACAGCGAAATTCATAGCGAAATATAGACCAAAAGTACCAGTTTTAGCCGTTGTACCAACAAAAGAAAAAGCTAGAAAATTAGCTTTAACTCGTGGAATAACAACATTTATTGAACCTAAAACTTTAATGATGGACGAAATGTTAGAAAATGCTGCTCTTTATTCAAAAGAATCAGGACTAGCTAAAGAAGGAGATTATATTCTAATAACTGCTGGGCAACCAGATTTAGGAAAAGAAAATACTCCACCGACAGACTTCGTAAATGTAAGAAGAGTATAAAAATAAAACCAGTTAGAAATTTCTAACTGGTTAATTTTTTTTATCATTTTTAAGAGCGAAGTAACTAATTATAGTACATATTAACATAAGTATAGTAGTTATATAAAAAGGTGTAATATATTTTTCTAACCTGAATATTTCAGGAAGTTTAGTTAGTACTACAGGTGTTAAAATAACTCCAATATTTCCACCGACTAAAATAACACTTGTAGCAAAGTTTATATATTTATTCTCTAACTTTTTAGAAATATAAAAGAAATTAAAAGACATAGTACCAACAAAGCTAATACCTATTAAAATAGCTCCTATGGTAAACAATATTGAACTCTGGAAGATTGCAAAAATAAAACTACCACAAGTCATAAATAACAACATAATTGAAAGTGTTAGATTTTTAAATTTCTTAACTAATTCACCAAATAAAAATCCTGAAAATATACCACTAATAGCAAGTATTGTTAGTAAATTTCGTGAAACCTCTGGATGTAGATGATATTTTTCAACAAGTAGAGTTGGAATTTTTATAGTAGCTCCCATATATGAAATACCAACTAAAAGTGTTAGTAGTGTTAAGATGATTGTTTCTTTATGGAATTTGATGCTAATTTGTTTACTTTCATTATTTTTAGGGTTTGGGACAAATACTAAAAATAAAACGAATATTGGCAGTGCTAGGGCATAAACTAGGAAAGTATATTGCACACCATATACAATTAAATACCCTGAAATAAATGTAGTTAGGGCTTTACCAATATTTAAAAATGCAGTACGCATTCCTATCATAGTTCCACGAGTATCTTCATCAAAAAAGTCACTAATCATACTAATTGATAAAGAATTGAATAATCCAATTCCTGCACCAAGAAGTAATCTACTAATAAAAACAATTTTAAAATTTGTTGTAAAAACTGGTACTAAACCAAAAATGAAAATTATAGCTAGACCAAGTAGTACTGTATTTTTTTTGCCAATTCCTTTAATAATAAAATTACTTAATAGCACAAATACTGTAATCATCATAGCTGGAATAGTAGCTAACGATTCAACAGAAGCTAATCCTATATTAGGATTCTGAGCGTTATATAACCTGTATAAATTAGGAATGACAGGTGAAATCGCAAGATGTGACATAAGTAAAATAGAGATACTAAGTAAAGAAAATTTCGCTAATGAATTTAATTTCATTGTCTTCTCCTTTGTAAATATTCTCTTAGGTTTACTAAGAGTAAAAATCTCACATTATACAAGTATAAAGAATATTATAAAAAAGTGTCAAGAGATGAGAATTAAATAGTATCAATATTTTTTTAAAGATTATAGAAATAACTAGAGATTAAATATCCTTGCCAATAACAATATAATCAGATAAAATATAGATAATAATAATTTTGAGAGGTTTTGATAAAATGGCAAAAGTAGAAATTAAAAGAATAGTTATGGATATGGTAGACGAGAATTGCTATATTATCTATAAAGATGGACGTGGACTTATTGTTGATCCAGGAGAAGGATTTGAAAGAATACAAAAAGCAGTGGAAGAATTAAATGTAAAGATTGAGGCAATATTATTAACACATGCTCATTTTGATCACATTATGTCTTTAGATGAATGTAGAAAATATTATAATGTACCTGTATATATTTCTGGTCATGAGCGTGATTGGTTAAGTAATCCAGATTTCAATGGAGCAACATCATTTAGATTAAGAAGGGCTCCTATAACAGACCCAGCAGAATTTGAATTTGAGGAAAACAAAAAGTATGAATTAGCAGGTATGGAATTCACTGTATTATCGACACCTGGACACTCACCTGGTGGGGTTTCATTTGATTTTGGTAAATTTATAGTAGTAGGAGATGCCTTATTTAGAAGTGGATTTGGTCGTTATGATTTATATGGATCAGATTTTAAAGCTTTAAAAAATTCATTAGGAAATGTACTTTTTAAATTAGATGGTGCTAAAATAGTTTATCCAGGGCATGGTGATGAGACTACTATAAAACGTGAGCGTGATTTAAATCTTATTGGATATTAATTATAGTAAGGGGGAAGTTTATGAGAAAATATATAGGGAGATTGTATGTTGATTATCTTTTCTTTAATATTTTCGTAATAAGCATGATATGTATCGTGCTTATTTCTGTGATTTTTAAAGTTATAGGTTTTGACAAAGTGTTTGGTGTAGGAATCTATCTTATTATGTGGATACTTTTAGGGTTAGTATTTTCAAATCACTGTGTAGTTGTAATGCTAAGGGACAAGTATGAATACAATACTTTTTTTGAAATTACGGATGAACATTTTAAATTAGCTTCAACCTCAATATATACATTCTATAAGTTGGAGAAAGTTGCACCACTAAGAAATATTTTAGATTATACAATTAAACAAAATATATTGTCCAAGAGGTTTAACGTATTTAGGGTCAATATTAACTGTGGTTCGGATAAATTAAGTTTTTATATTTCAGGTAAGGATATTATTCAGTTAGAAAATAACTTGCTAAAAATTTTAGAAAATAACCTTAATTATAGGAGGTATAAAGATGAATAATATAAAAAAAAGTCGAGTACATCCTTTGGTTATTATAGATACTCTAATAAAGGGATTGAAATTAAATGGAATTCTTATATTATTAGCATTAAAAGAGCAAAACTGGAAACTTAACTTACTAATTTTTGCAGGTATTTTATTGCTAATAGTAGTAGGCATATTTGATTATTTCTTAAAGAGTTATGAAGTTCGTGATGGTGCTTTTATTTACACGACAGGAATAATAAATAAAAAAGTAAAGAATATAAATTTGGAAAATATCCAATCGATTGACACTAGTTCAAATATATTGTATCAATCATTTGATTTGCTTTCGGTAGATATAAATCTTGTTGGGGATAATATTAAGATAAAACCTTTAAAAAAGGATGTTGCATTATTCTTAATAGAGATACTAAATAAAATTAGGAAGAGTGAAGAATGTACTTTTCTTGAGGAAGAAAAAGTAGAAATAGCTCAAAAAGAAATATTAAAATTATCAGTAAAAGACCTTGCATTTTATGGTTTGTTGAGAGTTAGGTTTTTTGCTGCTTTAGGTTTAATACTTGCATTTAATGACAAGATTCGAGATGTATTTAAGTACATTTTAGGAAATGAAGCTTATTTTGATAAACTACTTCAAGAAAATGCCAAGTCAGTTATTGGTGATATAAAAGTTTTAATTTTAACAATTGGAATTTTTATGTTATTAGTAGTGACAGCTTCAATTATTCATACAATTGTAAAATATTATAACTTTATTCTAACAACAAAAGAAAATAATTTACTGTGTAAATATGGATTATTAAATAAGAAGTCGCTTATTATTGATATTGATAGAATTCAAAGTGTAAAATTAATATATCCTTTACGTTATCGTTTCTTTGGTTTAGCGAAGTTATCTGTTGAGACTTTGACTAATGATGTATCAGACGATTTAAGTGAAAAAAAATCTACGATAGACGTATTGCCTCTTGTAAAAAATGATTTCGCACGAAACTTTGTAAAAAATAATCTGAGTATTGATTTAGAATACTATGCTAATGTAGAAGGTGAGAAAATACAATCAAAGGCAAGAATAGCTATGTACCGTTGGAGTTTGTTTAATTGTAGTTTTTTACCAACAATAGTGCTTGCAATTTTGTATTTTGCGAAGATTGATTTGAAACTTGAGTACATAATATTAGGTTCAGTTGCTTTCTATCTTGTTTTAGTTTCTTATAGTATCTTAGTGAAAAATTATATGTTGAAGTATAATGAACTTTCTTATGATAGATACTACTTTAAGAATACATTTATGAGGCAGTTAACAATAATTACGGAATTAATCAAAGTGAAAAAAGTAGGAACTATAAATAGTAGAACGAACTACTTTATGAACAAAAGAAATCTTGCTCATCTATCTATAAATTCTATCGGAGTAAATTCAGATATTAACTTAAGGTATTATGATAAAAGCTATAAAGAAAAATTAGAAAGAGATTTTATAATTTTGGAGGTAGGTTATGAATAGAATATTTGAAAAAAAATCATGTAATTTACCACCAAGGTCGGTACAATATTTAAGAATACACTACGGGATATATACAATATTTCTTTTACTACCAGTTATTGGTAAATGTGTATTTGATTATTTTACAGATGAAATAAATTATAAGTTTTTAGGTTTAAGTATATTAACAATAGTAGTAATATACTATATAGTAGCTTCAATTATTCCTCCGCTAGTAATTAAAAATTATTCTTATGAGGTAGATGAAATGGGTGTGTCGAAAGTTGGAGGAATATTATATAAAAGTAAAAAAAAATTGCCATACAATACAATTCAAGATGTTACAATACATATGGGACCTATTTTAAATAAATTTAAATTAGCAAATATCAAAATAACTGGAATATATAGTAATTTGTCTATTAACTATTTTTCAATAGAAGAAGCCGAGAAGCTAAAAGAAAAGATTTTATCTGAAAGAAGTAAGTATAATATAGAATACTAATTTTGTACTTTATGATTGACAAATTACTTAAAGTATATTAAAATCTAATATGCTGATAAAAGAAATATAAATACTTATCAAGAGTGAGTGAGGGATAAGGCCCGATGAACTCCGGCAACCTAATCAATTGATTAAGGTGCTTTCCTTAGCAAAGTTTACTTTGA
>ERZ772972.453-NODE-453-length-15146-cov-20.136969_pt1 | contig 15146 bp, 18 predicted proteins | sample MGYA00580673_ERZ772972 | MGnify/ENA primary metagenome ERZ772972 (study PRJEB29015, sample SAMEA2738051) | human oral metagenome | biome: human oral; feature: human-associated habitat; material: saliva | place: China | collected 2229 ... | reverse complement strand
TGTAGAGAATTGCTTCGCCGTCTTCACTTCCGAAAAAGCTTCTGTCAACTTCATACCCTTTGTTTTCTAGGAATGCTTTTACCTTGCGGAAATTTGCTTCTCGTGCTTCTACATAAGCTTTCACTTCATCGTTATTCACGACATAAGCATCTACTTTTGTAGCTCCTTCTATCATTTTATCGTTTTTAACCGATAGATTCGAAATTTCTTTCCAAATGATCTCAACATTTTCCTCAGGGTCAAACGAAAATCTAGATAAAGGGACAATATTTCCGTTGAAGATAATCTCCATATAATCCGGAAGATTTTTTGGATTAAAATACTCCACTTCAAACCCATCTTCGTTTTCTAGAGTATACCCCGGGATTTGAGATACAAAGGCTTTCCCTTCTTCTAAAGAATCAAACGCGACTAAATCTTTTTGATAATCACCTTGATACAATTCCAATATAACCATCGATAACCCTCCTAAGCTTTTTCTTTCTAAACATTATATTGCTACCGTCAATAGGAATGAAACAAGTGCTCACGATGTACATCCAGTAGTCCTGCATGCAATCTATAATCCTCTTAAAAGTACACAGAAGCTTTCGCAACAACGTATCAGACAGAAGAAAGAGAAGTTGCTTATTTACGATACGCCTCTATTTTGTTTTTATATTCATTTAGAAGCTGTTTGGAAAAAACTTTTTCGTTCTTTGAATCTCGAACTTCCTTCCAAAGGATAGCAGCAACGGTTAACTTGTTAGCATACTGATGGCTACATTCATCCGTACAAAAGTCTTTTAGAAATTGATTCCACTGACAAACCGAATGATCATACTTGGCGTAATTTGACTCTCCATAATAAATTTTAATCATATCCTGAATCGTAAATTTTAGATCATGATCCCTTTTTACTTTTCTCCAAGCGGTTGCCATATCCGCATTAAATTTGAAGGGACTAACCCCTGTTACCGCAGCAAAATAATCTCTAAACTTCTGGTTAAAAGAAAACCCACAGTTCAGTAATGGAGTCTCTAAAGTGATTACTTCAGATTGAGTTTTGAGACCTTTCCTCAAAGATTTCTCTATTTTATTTCCCTGAAAATATTGTTCAATTATATAAACCAATTCTTGCTTCGTCCCTCTATACTCTAATCCAAGAGACTTGCAAATTTGGGAAAGTTCTTCTCGATACCAATAGTATTGGTTGAATTCTTCAAATGATTTTATCTCTTTAAAACTAGGTCTGTTTTCTACCAAACAATCACCTCCATCCTTCAAATCTACGATGCTAAGATCAAAAAGTATACTATTGGTGTTAGAATATAATTAGTACAAAACAAAATGAGATATTCCCTTATTTGTTATATAATAATCCTTTACTATGGAAGTATCAAACGTTGTAGCCACAATTAATAAAGCAAAGACTTATCGTAACACCGAATCGCCTTTAATAATACATTCTCATCATGGATGAGCTTTATCAAATACGAAAAAAACTATGGAATTTACCTGGCTAAGGAGATGGAGAGATAACCATCTCCTTATAAACCACTACTATATTAAGCATCGTTCATACATTGCAAAAGCTCATAATTCTGAACATACATCTCACTATTTAGTAAGCTATATTTTTCATTTTCTAAAATTTTTATATTTATATTCGAATTGATACTATAATCTTTTTCGGAAAATCCTATTGACGAAACAATTAACTGACTAAATTGATCTGATGATTCCATAATATACTCGACTAATGCCTGTTTCTTCTCTTGGTCTGTCTCCGCATTATTAGGGCTATCAAAAACCATTGGAAATGTTGTTCCTTCAGGATTAAATATCTGTTTTAAATCATTGAGTGTTAGATACCATATAACGGTCGATAATGGTTTATTGCTTCCACTTGCACAAAAATTTTTAGATAGTTGTTCATAACTGTCAGCTTCCAACTCATTTAAATTAAATCTTATTTTTGATTTATCAATCAAATAATAGTAATTTTCATCAACAGATTTCATTTTATCTTTAACACTTTTAAATTCTTTCTTCAGTGGTTTTAGAGCCTTCTTTGTGCTGTCGATAATTCTGCTATTAATAGTCAAGTCATTATTAATCTCATCGATTAGTTTATTTAGCCCTCTGAACTTGATATAGTCTTTGATTTCCTTTTTGTTTTTACAAATCTTTTTATTATGCTCCTCCAAAGCCAGAGTTAAGTTTGAATATATTCCCTCATTTTTGAATATTTCATCTTCAATATGAGCATTTTCTGTTTTTATTGCATCTTTCAGACTAAGAGCATTATCAATATGATTATATCTCTTACTCCTTAGTTCCAAAGTTGAATCTAAAACAGAATGACATTCAGGACAAACTTTTGATTTTAAAATAGTTTTTATTTCCTTTTCTTCTTTTATTTCGAATTTAGATATTTGAGATAAAGTGATATTCTGTTCAACTAATTGATTTCTCAAGTCAACAAGCTTATTCCTTACTAAGTTCATCTCATTAATCAGCGATGAATATTTTTGAGTTTCTATATTAAGCTCATTTTCTAAGGCACTGCTTGTTTCCGGACATGAAAAACCATCCAAAATTAAATTGGTTCTGTCTTTCATTTTAATTAATTCTTCTATTTCTTCTTTCTTGCTTTTAATTTCAAGTTCTAATTCTTCTTTGTGTTTCACAAGTTCGAAATATTCTTTATTGTAAATGCCCAAATGTGAGTAAATAACATTAAGTTTAAAATTACTGAACTGAGCAAGGTTTTTAAACGAATTAAATTTTGTACCGATGTATTCATCTTGATCTAAAAAATTCAGTAAGAAACTATATGCAGGTGGTGCTATTACTAATTGATTTGTATTTTTTTGCGGCAACCATATAGAAAAATTAAATAAATTTCCCAAAAAATCTGCTAATTCACTTCTATGAATAGTAGTAAAAATAAGATTACCTTTTGCATTAAATATTTTAAATAATTTTTGAGATCGATAAATTGAAAAATCTTTATCATCCACCTTAAAAGATAAAATATAGACCTTATCCTTTTCTCTCCACTTCGAGTCAAAGTGCGAATCCGCACCCAAGGCATGGTATAAACTTCTTAATAAAACTGATTTTCCTCTATCTGTTCCATCTATATCACTCGATGTAATAATATTAACTCCCTTTTTAAATTCTGTTGAATAAGCCTCTTTTTTTACAACATCAAATATATATATTTTGTCAAATATAACATTCATTATAAAATTCCTCCTGAAGCATACATATAATAAATTATTATGTATTGAACTGATTTCATATCATCAGTAAATTCCACATCAAAATCGTCATCAAATAATTTTGATATTTCTTCTAAATAACTTTCAATATCGTCTAACGAATCTTCATGTTCCGCAATATAATTATAAATTTTTATTTTTATTAATCGTAAAGACTCACTTTGCTGCATTTCAATTATATTACCAAATGCTGTATTATATCTTCTTCGTTTAGCAAATGATAGGCTATTTATATATTCTTGTGTCTCATTGATTCCATTTTTAGATTCCTTTTTATGTGCATTTAACATTTTATCAAATTCACTTCTTGTAATACCTTTGTTTTTTACAACATCTTCATAGGTACCGGAATCAAATTCATAAGAAGCTTTTTCTCTAACAGAATCAACAACCAGTCTATACAATGCATTCGGATTTTGAGGTTCTTCACCTTTAATATCAACAAAAGATTTTACTAATTTCCCTCTAATAGAATCCTCTGGATTTAATAAATCCATGTTATCAAATATATAAAACACAGTGTCTAAACACACAGTGTCTAATTTTAATTCTGTACACAACTTCTTCCTAACATCATCAAGTACATCCTGATCTAAATCTCCAAAACATTGCTCAGGAAAATCAATTTCTTTATTATTGATTTTAAGTTGTTTATTACACACAATTGCTAATTTTATATTGTAGTTCGGTGAATATAAAGCATATAGTTTCCCTAAAATAGAATTATTCTCATTCTTACCTTTCTTACACAAATTATTCGAATTGTAATTACCACTTTTCTTCGTCTTTATTTGATAAAAATCCAATTCATCCTCTTTATGCAATTCTATATCACATTTAAAATCAAAAATTATCGTATATTCATTGTTCGCTCTATGTTCATCGATCATCTTACTAATTCCCCATAACAATTCTAATCTAAAGCGATTTTTAGCAATGCTTCCAGATAAATCTTTTGGTAAATTCATGTAATATTTTTCTTTATCCATAATTAACCTCATTTCAAAATCTACTTATCAATTCTTATACACTCCACGATTTCCTCAATATCACAATCCAAAGCATTGCAAATCCTAAGCAAAACATCCGTAGTCACATTTTGTCCATTTTTCATTTTATAGAATGTGCTTTTACTTACTTTTGCTTTTTCCATCAATTCGTTGTTTGTCATATCTAAATCAATCAGTTTTTTGAACAATCTTTTATAACTAAATATCCTCATTTATATTTTCACCCTCTATAATTGTATCTAAAACCACATATGGCTCTTTTTGTTTAATAAAACTATCTAATTTTGTTCTTCTGCCAAGATATAAAAAATCCATAATATCATTAAATTCCTTTATTTCTTCACTGTCCTCATTTATAATTCCATATTGCTTGTAATACGGCAATGCACTTTCAAAATCAATATATAAACGACCTTTTGAATCTATTTCATTTCCAATTTTCATAATTTTATCAATACACAGCTCATACATGTTTTTATAAGGCAAACTAAGTCTAATGATTTCTGCGATTTCTATCCCTTTATTTTTTGCAATCTCAGTAAATCCCTTATCTGACATCACATCTAAATTAATCAGGTTATCTTTTTCTTTCTCAGCCCATCTAATGGCTTCTTCTCTACTAAATGCTTTAACAATTACTAACGCTAATTTATCAATAACATGTACATTATTAGGATATTTGCTATATAAAAATATTAGCACCTTATATCGTACTATTGGTGGTAACAATGAAAATGACTGCAAGACATCGTTTCTTGATCCAAATTCATAAGTTTCAAAATAATTAATAAGCATATAAGAAAGCATATCCAAAAGCTTATCAACAATCGTATCAAATTCATCAGATGTAACTTCTCCTAAATATTCAGTATGTGTAAATTTATTACCATCCTGTTTAATATTCTCTAACGCTTCTTTTAAAAATTTACTATTTTTAAGAGTATCAATTTTTTTAGTTATTTCATTCGCACCAATCGTCATCTTTTGACTTGGGTTAATGTCTAAAATTTTTCTCACAATTACTTCTGCATATTGGCGAATGGTAGCAATTTTATTTCGATTAGATGTCTCAGAATAAAAAATATCCCCCATTAAATCTTTTGCTAATATTTGATATTTTTCATTATCAAATTTTTTCATTCAGCATCCTCCCTTCGATAAAACTATATTTATTACATTATACCATAAAATACACTTTTTTCATAAAATTATTCTCTTTATTCGAACTCTTACAAATAAAAGAAACGATGCAGTCCTAAGACCGCATCGAATGCTACCCTAATAGCCATCTTAAATTAGCAACTAGAATAATTACAATATTTAATCATTCTATTCACCTCTCCAGTTTTAATGAATTTAAGATAAACTCCAGTACATTATTATTTGATAAAATTTTTCCTCCTATAAATTCTTGTATAGGAAAAATAGTTCTAACATCAGTATATAATTCTATATCACCTAATTTCTGTAAGTTTATAAGTATTGACTCGTATTGTTTACGATAAAATTCATTGTACGAAGAATGTGATAAGCTCGGAACAGCTCCTTTAACAAAGTCTCTATTATATTCTGGTTTAAAATAATTAATTAGTAATGCCTCAACAATATTAATCATTTGTGCTTTTGATGGAAAATCCTCATAAAAATTATTTTCAAACTCCAATTGATAGTGAGAATCGTCTTTCTTTCCTAAAGTTGTGAATAAATCCAATTGATTTAAATCTAATAGCAATATCTTAACGTCATATTTCAATTTACTAGAAATACAGTCTGCTAAAATTATTTGCAACTTTTCATGATTCTTCAATCTATCAATAGCATCCCTATTGTTTTTACTTCCTCCAAACGCTTGACCAATATACAATATTCTAAACTTAGGAATTATATCAAGGTTATTTAAATAAAAATAATCAACAGGATACTTATCTACGCCATTCACTATCATAACTCTCTTATCCATAGAAATTTCCATTGTCAAATTTTGAAATAAATTCTTTTCTTGATCAACTGCTGTCCAATTGCATTCAATAATTTCTCCATCTTCCGATTCCAATTTCACAAATAATTTACCATTTTTTTCATCTATAATTTTGGTATCATTAGAAAAATAATATTTTTTAATCCCTAATATGAAATATAAATTAGGAATAAATCCATCAATCAATTTATAATCATTAACATCGCTTGGGTTTATTAATTCGCAATAATTCAACATAAATTCTGATAAGCGATTAGCTTGTATACTAGACATTTACATAAACCTCCTCGTATTATAAACCTATTATAACATGCCCATACCATATAATGCCATAACATAAAATATTACAATCTTGTAATTAGTGTATTTCTATTAAGTTTAACTTTGCCTTTTCTTTTGATATATTCTTAAATATTGAACACATTCTTTTTATCATAGTCCTCCACTAACTTGTAATTTTTGTGCTTTGTAATATCAAATTTATCTGATAGAAACGGTCTGACACCTCGAAGCTGGAAAATACATTTACTGCCATCCATAACGGTTATCCCATCTTGGCTCATTAACTCTTTTCCAGTCTTTTGATAATTCAGTCCATAACTATTGGCATTGGATCTGGTTTCAGAAATGTTATATAGATCTATAGTTTTTTTACCCAGTGTTTCAGACAGCTCTTTAAGTGTTGTCTTTTATTCTCCACCAAGAAACAAAGTGCTATCACAGCTATCTACAATCGTATCTGCATTATCCTTGTAAATTGCCTTTAGCTGGGATTGTGCCTGCAAGATAATACTTGCTGAAATTTCTCTTGAACAAATTGTCGCTATTAACTTTTCGAACTTTGAAATTAAGCCGATGTTGACACTCTCGTCAAGAAAGTACCTTACATGAACAGGTAATCTTCCTCCATACTCATCATCTGCCTTATCACAAAGTAGGTTAAATAGCTATGAGTACATGACAGACAACACAAAGTTAAAAGTATCATCTATATCTAAAATAATGATAAACAGTGCTGTCTTTCTATCTCCAAGAGTATCAAGCTCAAGTTCATCTTCTTTCATCAAATCCCTAAGCTCCTGAATATCAAATGGAGCAATCCTTGCACCACATGATATAAGAATAGACTTTGCTGTTTTTCCCGCAGCAAGTTTGTACTTTTTATATTCCTTGACTGAAAGTGTGTAGTTTTTTTCTTTTCCAATGCTTCAAATAGTATATCAATGGGATTCATGTATGTTTCATCATCTTCTCTGGCTTCTGAAGCGTCTATCATATCAAGGAGTGTTGCGAAGTTCTTTTCTTCCCTTAGAGCTTCATAAAAAATATAACTATCAAAACCATATAGTAGAGCTTTTCGGCTTTGACTCAAAAATCTTCACCTGCTTTTTCACCCTTTTCCTTTGTGTTTGCAATGATTGTCTGCACTAATTTGAGTATACCTTTTTCACTTCTGAGATAGGCGAATGGATTGTACTTCATGCTCTTTTTGAAGTTGATGATATTTAAATTTTTTATCTCATAACCATTATTTTCAAGCATCTTGCCACATTCAACGACTATCGTTCCCTTAGGATCTGTTACGCAATATGAAGAGTTCATTTGCATTAGGTTCGGTTTTACATAAAATCTCATCTTACCTGAGCCAGAACCACCAATAACCAGTACATTTTTGTTACGAGCACACTTTGGATTAGCAGGTCTTCCATTCATTGTTAATCGTTCAGTTTGGGTAAGCAAAATGTTATTTTGAAACTTTTCATCGATATCTGGCTGACTATCTTTTATTTTTACCCATCTTGCTTAACCATACTCTTTCCCCTGCCTAGACTTTTTTGCATTTTCCCTTTGGTATAGACAATAAATTTAATTAGAGCTGCCACTCCCACGCCCATTAAAATGTCAGAAGGATGAATGTTTGGAATAAAGCTCATGGTATTAAGCTCTAATATTCCTAGAAAGATTTTATCTATTACATCGCCACCCGTATAGACTCGTACATAATGAGAAAAAATATTGCCAACATAGAAAAATGCAAGATAGGGAATATTCTGCTTTAGAAACTTTTTCTTATCTTGCACCTTAAATAAGCCTTTGATGTCTTTTAGTATTTTATCTATCATAAGCTCTACTCTTTTTGTTTATTCTTGACTTTATCTTTAGAAACAGTGTTTTTAGCCATCTCCTTGAACTTCTCAATATTTTTATGAATGGACTCTTTCCTTTCCGATTCTGAAAGAGCGTGTTTGAAGGCTTTTTCCATTACTTTCATATCTTTGGCCTGAAAGAATACGGAGTATTTTCTGTTTTCTTTATCTTTCATCACGGAAAACTTAACCCCATATCTGATCAGCTCTTTTTCAGTTCCTTCAGTTTCATCCTCATTAATTACATAATGCTTGTAAAACTGCTTAAAATGCAGGATTTTCACGATTTCACTCTTTGTAGCAAACCTACACACTCAACATGTGATAATATTCTAATTTTATACTAATAAACAAAAGGCAATAAAAATCATTTTAAAACGATACTGTGGAACGGAAAGTTGATCACTTCTTCCAAAAGAAATATCATCCATTCTATAATTTTAAATCCTTTTCTTTACTAATTCTATTACTAGCCAATATAGTATAAATTAAATGACCTATAAAAATGATGATAAAAATAACATAGCAGCCAGTCTTACAACTTACTACTTTTCATATGATAATTTACAAATGTCTTTCCAGCCACTCGATCTTTTTAAAATCCTTATTGTTATTGTGATCATTTCGATAGGAGTCTTGAGAAGAAGCTTTGTAAATACTTAGATACTGCTCCAGACTTGGAAGACGAAAAGTGATGCCTTCAATGTGAATAAGCTCTATATCCGATTCCGAAACTCCTGCAAAATCAAGTAAGGAATCGATACTTCCAAATTCAACACTCTCTCTATCCTTTTGGAATTCATGCTCATGAATATCTATTAAGACGTAGCCTAAGTCTTTCATCACTTTCATTATCTTGTCCCAGTCATAAATTCTGAGATGATCAGGTGCTTCCCAACCTCTAGGGTCACCAGGCACATGAATGTCAATGTCAGACGGCCCCCAATTTTCTTTCGTTCTAAACTCCAATCCCAAAGAACCCATCAGTGTCGGTGTAATTCCGACTCGATTTAAATGGAAACAAATGGTTTTAAATTCTTCAAATAAGAGACTCATGTTTACTCTAAACCTTTCATCTAAATGTTCGTTATTTCTACTTTATTCCCTTGAACAAAATCATCTTCATTTTCTAGAGTATATCCAGTTATTTTGGATACAAATTCTCGTCCTTCTTCTAAAGTCTCAAATAAGACTAAATCCTTTGAATAATTGTTTTGGTACAATTCTAATATAACCATCGATAACCCTCCTCAACATTATTACGTTAATGTCAATAGGCATACCTCTTTAACGATTGTCAAATAATGTTGCTTAACTTCATATTTTTTTCTCTTTGTTATGTTTAAATTTTATGCAATGATCTGCTGCCTTTATGACTGCTTCCTCGAAGCAAACTAGACGCAATCGGCTCCCATTCATAACCGCAGATTCTGCATCTAGCCTTTACTGGCGAATGTCTCCCTGTGTAATTACCGATAATTTCTACATTAGGATTAACAATAGCAATCTTTTGTTCAAATTCTTCCTGGTTATTTACAAAACTTACATGCGCCAATTTAGTTCCACACTTTCTGCAACTATCTCCGGAAAGTAAGTTTGCCGGAACAGCATCCCATTCAAATCCACATTGCTTACAACGCACCAATAACCTTCTATTTGCATTCTTATAAGTGCCCAGAATTGCAATTGACGGATTCACAACAGACATCCTTCTCGCAAAAATATCATGTGTCATTGCTTTTGCATTAGAGTATGCATTTTTTTCAATCTGCTCCCACTCTTCGTCATCAATCTTTTCATTCAATCCGACTTCACTAAATAATTTTTGTATAAGACTTCTGATAATTGAGTGATTCGCAATATTTAAATCTTCTGCAAATGTATACACATCATTCTCAAAAGGTGCTGTCTGTCCCTTAGGGAATTTGTCATAAATTGTGATAAGCCTGATTCCTTTTTCAGAGCACAAAAACCGTTTTTGCTTATCTCTTTGTATTGATTTCTTATGGAGCCACCAGTTACCTGGTTCAATTGCGAATTTCAGCGAAGGGATAAAGATATCAAGTTCCATTCCTATTGTCTTTTTATCTCTAGAAAGAACCTTATCTGGTCCAAGTACACTTTGGAAACATAGTAGAATAGCTTGTTCCATAAAGCTGGTCCCGCTTTTTGCACACCTTGGGCACCCATGCCCAGCAAGAATCGAATACGGTTTTGCTTCCCAATCATTTCCACATCGTGAACAGTGTAGTTTTATATTTGTATGTCCATTAATATATTCACCATGTACCTCTATAGAATCGTCAACAACTTTTAAGTCTTCTATGAACCGCTCTGTTGTTTTTAATCCCGTTTTTCCACTATTATTTATTGCGCCTTTCTTTGCAGAACATGATGGGCACCCTTTTCCTTGGAGCAAACTATATGCTAACGGATTCCATATCTTTCCACAAGTCTTGCATTTGACTTGGACTCGCTCGACGGCCTTGGTATACGTTCCAAGGATCTCAATATTAGAATTTATTTCTTTCATTTCGAGAATAAATTTCTCTGGTGAACGAGTCATTAAAATCACCTACTTTATTAAATCAGTTTTTGTCAAAATCAAATCATCACAGAAATCTGTCCTAACGAGAAGAGCACACGCCTCAACATGTGGTGCTAGCAAACTTCTATATTATAGAACGAAAGAAACTGAGCTGTTGTTTAAAATTAAACTTTAGAATGAAACTATTTTATAGTTACCTTTTTACCAACTTTATAGCTGATAATTGTCACTTAATAAAATTACTTGCTAACTTGTAAACTTGTTGAATCTATTTACTATTAACGTCCCAACTACCAAGTTCTTCTTTAATCAACTCCTTTATTATTCAGCCTTTTTCTCAATCAAGTACCAACTAGGAATGATTTGCTTCATATTCCCATACCATTCTAAAATTTCCTTAGCTTGATTTTGCATTACTGCTATTTCTTCAACTCCGTAAGGAACAGACCAGGGAAGAGCACCAACTATGTTATTTGTAATATAGATAGCAAGAAGTTTCCAAAATAAATCTGGAACCTTGTCATCAAAATATCCATCTATCATACCAGATGCAAAAGAGGGAGAGACCTGAGCTGACCACACAATACGATTGAACTCCTCCCAAGGATCCCCAAGATCAAATCGATCAAAGTCAATGACATAAATTTTACCATCTTTTCCAATCATAAAATTTCCGATATGATAATCTCCGTGTTGAAAAACCTGAGGTCTATCTTTTAGCCATTCTCGATTCGCATTCAAATAATCAATAAAGATCTTACCATTTTCATATTGAACTGGACATTCTTTGTATTTTGCGATTTTGTCATCAATTTTTCGATTAAAAAAGACCTCCCAATCTTCACGAATTTCTGTTACAGGGAGTGAATGAATTTTATAAAGGATTCTTCCTGCTTCTACTCCGTATGTGTATTGTTGTTTTTTCGAATAAGTTAAAATGATTTCTCTTGCATCTTTCCCATCAATCCATTGGTGTAAAGAATGTAATTCGTCATCGCAGAGTTCTATGCTAATCGGTTTACACATCGGAACTCCAAGAGAAGCTACTTTCTTCATCATATCAAACTCAAATTTTTTAGAATCTAACTTCTTTTTATCAGAAACACGCAGAAAATATTTTTGCTGATTTTGATCTGTCACACAATATTTTTTATCATCTGACCAGCCTTTATTTATGGCTATCTTACTAATAAAATTCATCAATCACTCTCCGATTCACCTTCCAACACTTCTTGCAGTTTTCACTAGTAACTCATCCAGTTCGTCTACACTTTAGTTACCTAGATCAAGATTTAGATAATGAAAACTAGTCAATTCTTTTTTCCTCTGCTAGACTCTCTAGTTCCTTGATAGAATGGCGATGTATGTGGTTCTCTTCTGTTAGATAATGCTTGTGGACATGCGAATGCCATACCGTATGCGTGTGGGTACTTCCGCCATGGGTATGGCTGAAGCTATGCTGGTGTTCATGGGTGTGTTGGCGAATAAGCGTATCTACCACCACTAGAGCAGAACCAATGATCATCACGATCAAGGCGATCACATACATCCAGGATAAGGATTCACTTAAAAACACAAAAGCAAGGAGGGCTCCAATCAACGGATTGACAGCATAATAGGCACTGGTCTTAGCTGCTCCGAGAACATTCTGGGCTCTCACATACATGAAAATGCTAAGACCATAGGCCACAAAACCTAAAGCCAAGGCAATGGCGATATAGCCAAATCCTGGAAAGGACTCTTTTTTTATCAGGGCAATGACTAGAGCGCAAAGTCCAGAGCAGAGGCCTTTTAGTATGACAATTTGATAGGTGCTCTTTGATGATAGCTCTCTCGTGCAATTATTCTCAAGTCCCCAGCAAATGGTAGCTAGGATCACTAGCAAAGAACCATAAGAAAAATGAAAGCTGTCTGTTCCTTCAAACGACAGCAAGATACTTGACAGGGTGATCAGCCCAATAGCAAGCCATAATCTTTTGGTGACAGCTTCTTTGAAGAGAATCAGTGCAAGGACCGTCGTCGCCACAATTTCAAAATTCCCCAGAAGCGAGGCATTTGCTGAAGAACCATAGCTAATTCCAAGCATCAGAAAAATCGGAGCAGCAATATCGAGAACAATCATTCCGATAATATAGGGAAGATCCGCTTTTGTCAGGCTCTCTGCTTTCTCTCTATCCTTCTTGTTAAACAAGGACATTATCCCAATACCAATCCCGGCACCAAGGTACAGCGAAGCTGCCATTGTAGTCGGGCCAACATGCTGCAAAAGAACCTTTGATATTGGTACATTTATGGCATAAAACATAGCTGCCAGAAAGGCGAATATAATTGCTTTTGGCTTATTGTGCTCCATCAATTCAACTCCTTTATTTCATTTTTTCTGGCCATGACCTCCATATCAGAGCCAAGATCAAAACTACAGTACCACTCCGCTCCCAAAACATCCAAACCGGAATCTCGCTAAGGACTTAAAAGGTTTGGGAGACCTTTTGAGGATTAACTGCGTTTCACTAACAAACTCACACACTCGACGTTAAACGAGTGAACACTAAGTATGTCAAGTGAACCTGTCTGCATATGGAAACATGTCTATAGACCTTTTAACGATAGCATAAGGTTATCGTTAAAAGGTATTACCTCTACAAACTGGTATTTGTTTATTATGATACCTTTAAATATATAAAATTCAAAAATACTACATAAATATCATGAAAAATACAATTCCAGCTACATTGCAAAGAATGTGCGAAACTGTTGAAATCAAACAATTTCCTGTCTTTTTATAAATTATGGCATAGATTATACTGTCAATAAAAATCGTAAAAACATCATAGAATACGAGTCCAAAGTTTCCGATAGCAATATGGGCTATTGCAAACAATAAAGCAGACATAAATGCACAAACCCAAAATGGAAAAAATTTAATTGCTTTACCAAGGAAAAATCCACGCCATGCAATCTCCTCTACTAACGCTGCAATAACTATTTGAATCGTAAGGATCGGTATTTTATTATAGGACAACATCGTATCTGTTCTTCCAATAACATGAGCAGAATACGTCCCATTAAATATAATATCTCCAATAACCACCGACACTATAGCCGTAGCTACTGTAAGTAGTACCAGAGGAATTACCCATTGTTTTTTCATATCACTAAAAAAAGTTTTAAAGCGTAATCCTGATTCTATTTGTAATTTTTTGTCCATGTTGTCGACAACAAAGAAAAATAGGACTCCTGCTATAACTGAAGCTCCTGCAATGGATGTTTCGGGTTTTATCTTTGTCAAAGATAATATAGCCATCAAAGCAATCCCCATCATTGTTATATAGAATGTCTTATTTTTTATTTTAGTATAACCCCACATATAATTATGCCCTCCATAAATTCTAATTTGTCTTTGTTTAAAAATAAATCCCATTATATAATTCCATAAACTATTTAGCAAACTTTGTTGCAAGTTCATGATCAAATGCAGTGGCTAAGGTTTATCTTCTCATTCTACGAGTCCTATCCTAGAGTATAAAATATTCTTCTACTTCGCTGATACCTCAGCTCGTACAAGCAGTGATACCGCCTCAACGTGGTGCGTTTGTAGGACTCAAAATGGAATTCTGTCAATATTTCTTTTTCTTTGGTTTTGGTGCAGGTAACTCATCATACATTGAATTAAATAAGCCGGTTAAATATTCTTTGTTGTCAACATCATCTACCAATAGCATTTCCTTTGCACCTTCATACGGCAATTCGTATTCTACATTCGGCATATACGCTATTGCAGATTTGACAGGCTTCACTAAAAATCTATCATCATAAATTCCACCCATGATTTTCCCTCGATAATAAATTATATATTCACCCATCATTGCTCTATATGATATTTCTTCCAACTCGGATAATTGTTCTAAAATGAAATCTAAATATTCTTTACTTGAAGCCATTTTTGCTATCTCCCTTAATTAGTAAAATTTCAACAGTCCATTTTCATCAAATTGAAAATTGGGTCTCCAAGAAACTTCCCAATAATATCCATCTAAATCTGAAAAATATTCGTAATATCCACCCCAGAAAAGTCCCTGTGGCTCTTTTACAATTTTTCCACCTGCTTTTCCTTACTAATTCTATTACTCGCCAATATCGTATAAATCAAATAACCAATAAAAATGATAATAAAAATAAGATTAATTTTTAACA
>ERZ772972.452-NODE-452-length-15153-cov-4.862631_pt1 | contig 15153 bp, 10 predicted proteins | sample MGYA00580673_ERZ772972 | MGnify/ENA primary metagenome ERZ772972 (study PRJEB29015, sample SAMEA2738051) | human oral metagenome | biome: human oral; feature: human-associated habitat; material: saliva | place: China | collected 2229 ... | reverse complement strand
TTGCTTAAATCATCCTGCTCATTCACTAAAACACAGTGCTTGATAGGATAAGCCAACTCGCCCACCAAAGATAAGGTTGTATGTTGAAGCAAATCATAAACTTCATTAATTGCACCAGATGTGGTGTTTTCTAAAGGAAGTACGCCATAATCAGCTTCTCCGCTTTCAACCTTTTCAAAAATTTGAGCAAAGGAATCGCAACTGATTTCAGCAAATTGTTGATGGTAGCGAGCCGCATAGTTACGCGCAGCCAAATTAGAGTAAGAACCTCGCTTGCCTAAGAAAGCAATATGTAACGTTTCTTCTCGTTGCTCATTGAGTTTTTTCTGCAAATACACTTGTTGTGTTAGCACAGAATCTTCAATAATTTTTTGGAAGACCGATGTAATATACTGTGGTTCAAGCTGATAATTTTGACTTTCAGCAAATTGCACAAGCTCTTGTAAAAGCTGTTGCTCACGCTCTAAATCGCGCAACGCTTTTTGCGTCACTTCTTTGCTTCTTACTACATCATATGCCAGGCGATGACGCTCTGAAAGCAGCTTTAACAAGCTGCGATCAATTTGCGTAATTTGCTGACGAATTTCTGATAAATCTAATGCCATTTCATTCCTTATTTAAAGGTTACTTCATTATGAGGGATGTATTTCTCCGCATTAATAGGTGAATTTTTCTCAAAAAATTCTTTTAAAACATCCGCATCAATAAAACCTGTGTTAACAAAAGTTGGATTTTTTGTCATGACTGGATAACCATCTCCACCTGCTGCATTATAGCTTGGTACAGAAATACGGTAAGTTTTATTTAAATCCAATGGTTTACCTTGAATTTTCACATTTTCAACTTTCTTATCCGCACGATTCACTGTCATGCTGATACCTGAATATTGTGCATAAGCACCAGAATCCACTTCTTTCAATGCCACCACATTTAAATAATCCAGTAATTCTTTACCGGTTAATTCAAAATAGCTCACAATATTACCAAATGGATGGATTTTTAAAATATCTTTATAAGTCACATCACCTTCTTGGATAGAATCACGAATACCACCTGAGTTCATGATACCAATGTCTGCTTTCGCTTTTTGGCGTTGTGCTTCTGCAATTAAGTGACCAAGGTTAGTTTGTTCAAAACGAATAATGGTACGATCACCTTCTAACTTACCGTTTAATTTCCCCACTTTTTGGCTTAATAAAGCATCACCTTTATCTTGGTAAGACTTTAAAAGTTTTTCCATTTCCGGATCTTGTGGAATCTCTTCGGCATAATTCACATATTCTGTTTTACCATCTTCTTTTTTCACTTTTTTCTTCAAGTTCACTGGAATTAATTGATAATTCACTAATTTTAATTCACCATTTTTGAACTCAAAGTCTGCACGACCAACATATTTACCCCATTCAAAGGCCTGCATAATCCAAGTACCATTTTGGAAATCTGGTTTACATGGCTGAGTTGGTTGATAATCTTTAATCCATACACCTTTATCATCCACACAAATTGGATCATGGCTGTGACCACCGATAATCATATCGAATGCGCCTTTATCTAAATTACGCGCAAGACTTACATCGCCTGGTGCATTTGAACCATGTTTCGCATCATAATAATAGCCCATATGCGTTAAAGCGATTTTTACATCCGGCTTAACTTTTTCATTTAGTTCCTTTAATGTGGTTTTTGCTACCGTTGTTGGATCTTCAAATTTCACATCGTGAAGGTATTCTGGGTTACCTAATTTTGCGGTATCCTCTGTGGTTAAACCGACCACGGCAATTTTAAGATCTTGTTTATTTAAAATGGTATAAGGTTTAACTAAGGTTTTACCGGTTTTGGTGTTAATCACGTTTGCTGATAAAAATGGGAAGTTTGCCCATTTTTCTTGCATATCCAGTACTTGTAATGGATTATCAAACTCGTGATTACCTAATACGGTTGCTTCATAGCCCATCGCATTCATTGCTTTAATGTCAGGTTCTGCTGTTTGCATATCTGACTCAGGTACACCAGTATTAAAATCACCTGCATTTAATAAAACGAGTGAGCCACCTTTTTGCTCGACTTCTGCTTTTACGCGATTAACAATTGTTTTGTGTGCTGGAAAGCCATATTCACCTTTTGCATTCGGCCAAAAATGTCCGTGCGTATCATTGGTGTGCAATATGGTAAATTGATAGGTTTTATCTTGTTCATATGCCATTGCCGCAGAAGTTGCTAGCACAAGAGGAAGCACGGTAAATAATTTTTTCATAATAAAAAACACCTCTATTTTTGACCGCTCTTTACCTTCGCAGAAAACAAAAATAATAGAGCAAGATGGGAAATAAAAAAGCTATACTCCCGAAAGAAGTATAGCTTTTCAACAAAACATTGTTAGATGAGTACCTGCGCAGGCGCAACATAACCTTGTGGAACTTGTTTCTTATCTTCAAAGGTAACAAATTCCCACGCTTCCTGATCGGCAAGTACAGCACGGAGTAGCTTGTTATTTAAACCGTGACCAGATTTATAAGCTTTGAAATCACCGATGATGTTATAGCCACACATATAAAGATCGCCAATCGCATCAAGCATCTTGTGACGAACCAATTCATCTCTGAAGCGTAACCCATCTTCATTTAAGATACGGTAATCATCTAATACGATGGCATTATCTAAGCTACCACCTAACGCAAGACCTTGAGATTGAAGATACTCAATATCTTTCATGAAACCAAAGGTTCTTGCACGACTAATTTGATGTACGAATGCTTGTGCAGAGAAATCCATCACATAATTACGTACACTTTTACTAATCGCAGGATGATCAAAGTCGATTGTAAAATCTAAACGGAAACCATTGTAAGGTTTAAATTCTGCCCATTTGTCACCGTCTTCTACTCGTACATTTTTCTTAATACGAATAAATTTCTTCGGTGCATTTTGTTCTTCAATACCTGCATCTAAAAGCAAGTAAATGAATGGGCTTGCACTACCGTCCATGATTGGAATTTCAGGTGCATCAACTTCAATAATAATATTATCGATACCTAAACCTGCTAATGCTGCGTTTAAGTGTTCTACGGTTGAAACACGCACACCTTGTTCATTCACAAGTGCAGTACAAAGCATTGTATCGCGCACTGAATCCGCATTCGCAGGGAAAGTCACCGGCGGATTAAGATCGGTACGGCAGTAAATCACGCCAGTATTCGGCATAGCCGGGCGCAACGTTAATGTTACTTTTTTACCGCTATGTAAGCCTACACCTGTGACTTTAATGCTTTGTTTTAATGTTCTTTGTTTAATCATCTCTTTTACCTTATTGCTTCACAACAAGATTACTTTTACTCTTATTTCTCATCACGACCAAATGATGCCGGATTGAAGAAATTAGGATTGTTTCTTAACTGTTCTAAACGGCTTGGATCAAGCGGTTTATTTAAGTTACCGTATTGCGAATTTTGTTCCTGTGCTGGTTCTGGTTGTGGATTGTGTCTTAATGCATCTAAACCATGTAAACCAACTGGCGGTTGTGGTTGAATCGTTTCTTGCGCTACAGGTTGTTGAACTTGAGCTTGTTGCACTGTCGCTTGAGGACGAGCAATCACTACAGGCTCTGCTGAAACTACATCACCTAAACCTGTCGCAACGATCGTTACACGAATTTCATTGCTCATTTCAGGAACTAAACTGGTACCTACTACGATAGTCGCATCTTCTGATGCAAAGCTACCTACTGTGTCACCCACCACGTTAAATTCATCAAAGCCGAGATCCATGCCTGAGGTAATATTAACAAGGATACCTTTAGCATTAGACAGATCGACTTTCTCTAATAAATCATTTTTAATTGCAAGACGTGCTGCTTCTTCTGCACGACCCGCACCTGGCTCACTTTGAGCAGAACCAAAACCAATCATCGCTTGGCCCATTTCCGACATAACGGTTCTTACGTCAGCAAAGTCCACGTTGATTAAACCTGGAGAGGTAATCATATCGGAGATGCCCATAACAGAGTTACGTAATACGTCATTCGCAGCAGCAAAAGCATCAATTAACGTTGCATTTTTCGGGAGAACTTTTTGAATTTGTTGGTTAGGAATGATGATCATTGAATCCACATATTGTGAAAGATCTTTAATCCCTAATTCAGCAAATTGCATACGTTTTTTGCCTTCAAAGCTAAATGGCTTAGTAACAACAGCAACAGTTAAAATGCCCAATTCTTTCGCTACTTTAGCAACGATTGGTGCCGCACCAGTACCTGTACCACCGCCCATACCGGCTGCGATAAAGACCATGTCTGCACCTTCAAGCATTTTACGGATTTCTTCTTGGTCATCTTCAGCCGCTTTACGACCTACATTTGGGTTTGCGCCTGCACCAAGACCTTTAGTTGTTGCCCCACCAATTTGTACAGTTTGTTGAACTTGGCTTTTGCGTAATGCTTGCGCATCGGTATTCACCGCATAGAATACGATCTTACCGTGTTCATCGCTATCAATTGCACTTTCGCCCAAGAAATTACCATTGAATTCTTGTTGCACCATGTTAGCAACCATGTGGTTAACTGCGTTGCCGCCGCCTCCACCCACACCGACAACCTTAATCAGTGCACCTGTTTGCTCTTCAAAATCACCATACTCTGGGTATAACATTTGCTGTTCTCCGTTACTGCTAATACTCTGCTAGCATATTAATAAAAGTTAAATCTTTCTTATTGTAAATGAAAAAGTCAAAATTATCAAAATTCTGATTTCACTTTGTTGAAAATATTTTTAAGGCCTTTCCAGAATTTTTTACCTAATGCTTCATCGCCATAATTACTATCCACAGGATCATTATCACTATTTTGATGATGATATTGTAGTAATCCAACTACAGTTGAATATTGCGGGCGATTTACATAATCCGTTAAACCCGTAATATTCAATGGACTACCAATACGCACTTGGCAACCAAATACATTTGAAGCACAATCTTTTAAGTCTTCAATTTGTGCACCACCACCGGTAATAACGACACCAGCAATCAATTCAAATTTAATATGTTTGCTTTCTAAATCTGCTTTAAGCTTATCTAATTCGTCCTTAACAACGCCTAATAGTTCAATATATCTTGCTGAAGTGATTAAAGATAAATCACTTTTTGTTAAAGCGCGTGGCGCTCGACCACCAATACTTGCCACTTCAATTTTTTTATCGCCATGTAGACGCGCTGGATACAATGCACTTGCATAATTCACTTTAATGCGTTCAGCTTCTGCACGAGAAACGGTGCATGCATGAGCAATATCATTCGTGACAATATTGCCTGCATAAGGAATAACCTTGCTAAAGCGTAATGAACCATTGGTATAAACCATCACATTCATAGTACCCGCGCCGAAATCGATTAAGCACACGCCTAAATCTTTTTCATCTTCAGTTAAAACAGAATGTGTTGCTGCAAAGCCGGAGAACACGACTTTATCAACTTGTAATCCGCAACGTTCAACTGCTTTTTTCAAGTTATTTTGCCAGTCTTGGTGACAAGCAATGAGGTGTACATTTGCTTTTAAACGGACGCCGTGTAGACCTAATGGATTTTTAATATTAACTTGTTTATCTACCGCGTATTCTTGAGGAATAATGTGTAATAAAGAAAGGCCTTCAGGTAATTTTACTGAGCTTGCTGTATGTAAAGCATCATCAATCTCTTCTTGAGTCACTTCATTTTCAGAAATAGCAACAAAACCGCTCTCATTCAGGCTTTGAATATGTTCACCCGTAATTGCAAGAGTCACACTCATAATTTGGCAATCAGCCATTGATTCAGCCGCTTCAATAGCACGTTGGATAGAGTTAACAACGGCATCTAAATCAGTAATGCTGCCACGATCAATCCCTTTCGATGGACAGCTACCCACGCCAAGTACATTTACTACGCCATCAGGAAGCACTTCCCCAACAACAGCAACAACTTTTGATGTACCAACTTCAAGACCTACAATTACTTTCGGTTCCAACTCTTTTCCCATTTTCTTATTACACCCAATGAATTATTTTTATTTCTCTGTCAATCCAACCGCTGCTGATGCAGATGCATAGCGCAAATCTACATAATCAATTCGTTTACCTTCAGGCACTTCAATTTGTGGGTAAATCGTTACAAATCGATCTAATTTTGGTTTCCAATCTCCGCGCCCAAGTTTCAATACTATATCATTATCTAGCGTAACTTGCCACGCACCGCGATCATCAATTCGAACACCTTTAACCACTAAATTTTTGGCTTTAAAATCAGCGAAAATTTGATTCCAAGCTTCTAATACTTTCAAGCTTTGATAATCTGGGCCACCTAAATAAGGTAAAGCTTTTTCTTTTAACTTATCCATCGGTAATTGGAAAACAGTTCCCTCTTTTGTAACGAACTCTGTTTTATTCCAAATGGCAACTGGCTGATATTCTGATAGCCAAATACTTAAACGATTTGGCCAAATTTTACGAACCACCGCACCTTTTACCCAAGGAATCGTTTCAAGCTGCTCTTGAATTTGCTTAACGTCTTGTCCCCAGAAGCCCTTAAGTGACCCCATTTTGAGTAATACATCTTGCACATCCGGATAAGTGGTAAATTCATTTTGGCCCACTAATGCATAGGCAGTAATTTTTCTATCACCGTCTAAGCTTTCAAGCCAACTTTGCCAGTTTGAATAAACGAAATACCCTAGCCCCGCACAAAGTAACACCAAAGCAAGTTTAATCTGCAACATAAAACGGAATTTACCTTCTCCGTTAGATGAGCGACCAAATTGAGTTGGCGGTGTATTTTTGCGCTTAATTACATTCATTACGCACTCAACTCCAAAATTTTCACGACGAGTTGTTCAAATGAAATACCGACTGTTGACGCAGATTTAGGGAATAAACTGTGACTTGTCATGCCAGGGTTCGTGTTTACTTCGACTAAACGGAAATTACCTTGTGCATCGGTCATCACATCAATACGACTCCAACCACGACAACCCACAACGTCATAAGCGCGTTTAACTAATTTCGCTAATTCTTCTTCACGTTCAGCTGAAAGGCCAGCAGGGCAAAAATATTGAGTGTTATCTGAAATATATTTCGCATCGTAATCATAAAACTCACCTTCTGGCACAATACGAACAGCAGGCAATACTTCGCCACCTAAAACAGGCACAGTTAATTCATCACCTGCTAACCATTCTTCAATCAAAATGGTATTATCAAATTTGAGTGCATAATCGACCGCACTTTTTAATTCTTCGACTGCTTTTACTTTCGTTAAACCCACACTTGAACCTTCAAGAGATGGCTTAACCATCAAAGGTAAACCTAATTTTTCGACCACAGCTTGTGGGTTTAGTTCGTGAGCATTTTCTTTGGTCACGATCTCCATATCGGCAACAGGTAAACCAAAGGCTTTCCATAACATTTTAGTACGCATTTTATCCATGGTTAACGCTGAAGCCATCACGCCACAACCAGTGTAAGGCAAACCGATTTGTTCTAATAAACCTTGCATGGTGCCATCTTCTCCACCGCGACCATGTAAAATGTTAAAGACACGATCAAAACCATCAGCCTTTAAATTCGCGACATTATATTCTTTAGGATCGATACCATGTGCATTATAACCTTGGCTTACTAATGCGTTTAACACGGCTGCGCCAGAATTAAGAGAAACTTCACGTTCAGCTGATGTGCCGCCTAACAACACGGCAATTTTTTCTTGTTTTAAATTCATTGTTTTATCCTGTTTTCTTTTTATTCTTCATCAAAAGTGCGGTTATTTTTCGGTGTATTTATGCTTTCCAACGTTCAGCTAAACTACGAGAAATTTTGCTTACACTTCCCGCACCTTGAGCAAGAATTAAATCGCCATCTTGAATAATTTGATCTAACACATCGCCAAGTTGTTCCGTATCAGAAACTAAAATTGGATCGACTTTTCCTAGATTACGAATAGAACGACAAAGTGCTTTACTATCTGCACCGACAATTGGTGCTTCGCCTGCAGCATACACGTCTAACATAATCAATGCATCCACTTGGGATAATACTTGCACGAATTCATCAAATAAATCGCGAGTACGTGAATAACGGTGAGGCTGGAAGATCATGACAATACGTTTATCTCCCCAACCTTCACGCGCCGCTTTAATTGTTACATCAACTTCTGTTGGGTGATGGCCATAGTCATCCACTAAGCGTACTTTACCATTTGGACGAATAAACTCGCCTAATTGGTCGAAACGTCTGCCCGCACCTTGGAAATCAGCAAGCGCTTCTAAAATCGCTTCATTGCTAATGCCTTCTTCTTTTGCTACTGCAAGTGCGGCTGTCGCATTTAACGCGTTGTGTTTGCCTGGTACATTCAATAATACATTGATACGTTCACCACTCGGGCAAACTACGGTGTAATGACCTTGGAAACCGGTTTGTTCATAATCTTCGATACGATAGTCAGCATGCTCGCTGAAACCATAAGTTAAGACTTGACGTCCAACTTGAGGAACAAGTTCCATTAACACCGCATCATCTGCGCACATCACCGCCAAACCGTAGAACGGTAAGTTATGTAAGAACTTCACGTAAGTGGCTTTCATCTTCTCAAAGTCACCACCATACGTATCCATATGATCCGGTTCAATATTGGTCACCACAGAAACCATTGGTTGCAAGTGTAAGAAAGATGCATCACTTTCATCTGCTTCTGCGATTAAATAACGGCTTGCACCTAAATGCGCATTTTTACCGGCTGATTTAACTAAACCACCATTAACGAAAGTTGGATCCAGTTTCGCTTGAGTATAAACCATCGAAATCATGGCAGTGGTTGTCGTTTTACCATGGGTACCCGCAACTGCAATACCATGACGAAAACGCATAATTTCAGCTAACATTTGTGCTCGCTGAATCACGGGAATACGATTTTGTTTAGCAGCGATTAATTCTGGGTTATCTTCATGGATCGCGCTTGATACAACAACGACACTTGCCCCTTTCACATTTTCAGCTTGGTGACCAATGAAAATTTTTGCGCCAGCTTGAGCAAGACGCTGAGTCACGACACCATCTGCAATATCAGAACCAGAGATATCATAACCTTCATTTAATAAAATTTCGGCAATCCCACTCATACCGGCGCCGCCGATACCAATGAAATGAATTTGTTGAACCCGACGCATCTCAGGAATAATCTTTCTAATTTCGTCCGAAATATGTTTCATATTATTTCACCTTTATTTTTAACCGCACTTTTAGGTTAAGGGTTTATTTACTATCCCTCAACTTCTCTGTTCTTATTTCGCGTTCTCTACGATGACATCAGCTACACGTTTAGCTGCTAATGGTGCTGACATTTCTTTTGCCTTAATCGCCATCGCTAGCAAAGTTTCACGATCTGTTTTTTCTAAGAAATCGACCAACACATCCGCATTTAATTCATTTTGCTGAACGATTTTTGCTGCGCCTACATCGGCAAGATATTTCGCATTTAAATATTGTTGTTGATCTTTATGCTGGAATGGTACAAAAATCGCAGGCGTCCCCACAGCAGCTAATTCACATACTGTTAAAGCACCAGAACGACAAATTACCACATCCGCCCAAGCGTAGGCTTCTGCCATATCATCAATAAATTCTGTAATTTTGACCGAATCTGCATGTTCACCATAAAGTGCGGTCACACTTTCAACAGAACCTTTACCCACTTGATGACGCACTTCTAGTTTATCTGCCAAACGCGCTACTACTTGTGGAATCGTTTGATTGAGTACGCGAGCCCCTTGGCTTCCACCCACGACAAGTACTCTCAATTTTCCGCTTCTTTCTGAAAAACGCGCTTGTGGTGATGGCATTTCAAATAAATCTTGGCGAACTGGGTTTCCTACAACTTCGGCATCTTTGAATGCAGTTGGAAAAGCTTGTAATACACGTGTCGCAATTTTAGCCAACCATTCATTGGTTAAGCCTGCTACGGCATTTTGTTCATGTAAAATAACTGGCACGCCACAAAGTTTTGCAGCTATACCACCAGGGCCTGATACATAACCGCCCATGCCTAATACCGCATTAGGTTGATATTCTTGAATAATTTTACGAGCTTGCAATACTGCTCTTAAAATAGCAAAAGGTGCGCCTAGTAATGCTTTAATGCCTTTACCACGCAACCCTGAAATTTGAATAAAACGAATAGGAATGCCATGTTTTGGTACAAGCTGTGCTTCCATTCGATCTTTTGTACCTAACCAGCAAATTTCCCAACCTTCTTTTTGTAAGGTTTGAGCAACAGCGATGGCGGGGAAAACATGTCCACCAGTACCACCCGCCATAACTAATAATTTTTTACTCATAAATATCCCTAATCATCTCTCAAACGTGCTTGACCACCACGTTGTAATCTATTTTCATGATCAATACGCAATAAAATCCCTACGGTTGCCGACATAATAATGATACTTGAACCACCGTAACTCACTAATGGGAAAGTTAAACCTTTTGTCGGTAACATCCCTAAGGCCATGCCAAGATTGACAAAACCTTGGAAGAAAATCCAGAAACTAATACCTAAAGCAAAAAAACCACGGAAACGCTGTTCTAACATGAGTGATTCACGTCCAATTTTCATCGCTCGGAAAATCAATAAACCCAAGAGAATTACAACAACGAGAATACCAATAAAACCAAACTCTTCACCAATAATCGCCATGATAAAGTCTGTATGTGCTTCAGGAAGATAATCAAGTTTTTGAATGGAGTTACCGAGTCCTTCCCCACTAATTTCACCACGACCAAAGGCCATCAAAGAGTTAGTTAGCTGGAATCCTGTTCCGTAAGGATCTTTAAACGGTTCTAAGAAACCGGTAAAACGTTTTAAACGATAAGAGGCAGAAAGGACTAACCAAATAAAGAGAAGTATGCCTGTACCAATTAGCAAAATAAATTGCCAAAAATTTGCACCGACAATAAAAAGCATACCGAAAGTGATCACAAATAGTACCACTGTACTCCCTAAGTCAGGTTGAGCGAGTAAGAATACACCTAATACCCCCATCACAATGAAAGGCTTAACCGCACTGAATTTTTTACCTCGAACTTCATCATAACGGCGCGTAAAATAGCTCGCGAGGAAACAGGTTAAAGCTAACTTCGCAAATTCCGCTGGCTGGAAATTTAAAATCCCTAAAGAAATCCAACGTTTAGCACCATTAACAGAAGTACCGATACCGAGAACCAGTATTAATAAAACAATGGCTAATAAGAAAATTTTAGCGTGCCACTTTTCCCATTGAGAAGAAGAAATTTGGAGAGTTAAATAACAAGTCGCTAAAGAAAGTAAGACATAAACGGCATCACGTTTAGCAAAATAGAATGTATCATTAAATACGCGTGCACTGTAAGGCATTGAAGCAGAAGTTACCGCTACTAAACCAATCAGCAATAGCACGACAAAAAGCCAAAACAATGCGCGATCGTAAAGTAATCCTTGCGGTGTCACTCTCGCCCATTGTTCATAATTTTGTTTAATTTTATTGATAAATTCCATTACTACCCTAATTCTTTAAGCTAATTTTGCTAAACGAGTAAACTCTTCACCTCGTTTTTCAAAAGAGGCAAACTGATCCAAACTTGCACAAGCAGGAGATAATAACACCATATCGCCTGATTTTAAATGCGGACGTAAAAATGAAATAGCTTGTTCCATTGTTTCAAACAAATGGCTTTGACTTGAAAGTGCCGCGAGTTGTTTGCCATCACGACCAAAGCAATAGGTTGATATATGAGGTTGGTTGATTAAATCAGCGAGTTCAGAAAAATCTGCGCCTTTACCATCACCACCTAATAAAAGATGTAACGTTCCCTCAACATATAACCCTGCCAATGCTGCAACAGTGCTACCTACATTGGTGGCTTTAGAATCATTAATCCAACGAACACCATTCGCTTGATGGGCTAATTGGAAACGATGATCTAAGCCTTTAAATTGACGAAGTGCGGTACGAATTGCCTCTAAATTTATACCTACTGCTTGCGCTAACGCTGTCGCCGCTAAAATATTCATGTAATTATGACGGCCAACTAAGGTCGCTTCATCACAAGGTAAAATTACTTCCTCTTTCGCCATTAAGTACTGTTTACCGTTTTCGGTTTTTAGCCAGTAATCCGCTTGATTTTCAGCAAAAGACACAACCTTCTTAGCTTGATTTTCACCTTCGCCAAAAGTGAGTTTATCTTCTAAATTCACTACTGCTGTTTCCGCATTGTGGTAAATACGTAATTTGGCTTGGCGATAATCTTCTAAATCCACATAGCGATCCATGTGATCTTCAGTCACATTAAGCACTGTCGCTGCAGCCGCTTTCAAACTATAAGTGGTTTCAAGTTGGAAACTGGAAAGTTCTAATACATAAAGATCGCAATCTTCATTTAATAACGACAATGCAAGGATACCAATGTTTCCGCCCATTCCCACTTTTATTCCGGCCGCTTTTGCCATTTCATAGACCAATGTTGTCACGGTGCTTTTACCGTTAGAACCGGTAATCCCGACAATCGGCTTCGTTGCTGCTCGGCAGAATAATTCGATATCCCCAATCACTTCCACACCTGCTGAAAGTGCGGTCTGAATTTCAGGTGTTTTTACCGCGAGTCCCGGGCTAATGACAATAATATCGCTTTCAAGTAACCATTGTTGATTTAGACTACCCGTGTGTAAAGGAACATTTTTAGGTAATTGCTCTGCTCCCGCTGGATGTTGACGTGTATCAATCACACGGATATTAGCTTGTTGAGATTGAAGATATTCAACGCAAGAAAGGCCTGTTTTTCCGAGGCCTATGATGGTGATAGTTTTATTTTGATATAGAGTTGTCATGTTGTTTTTCTTCTCTCGTATTCTGGGATCACGCAGGGTGCAACAAGTGCACCCTACAAAAATTATCTTAGTTTGAGCGTTACAAGCCCCATCAACACCAACATTAAGGATATAATCCAAAACCGAATAATCACTCTTGGTTCTGGCCAACCTTTTAATTCAAAGTGGTGATGAATTGGTGCCATTCTGAAAATACGTTGTTTTCTTAATTTATAAGAGCCCACTTGCAAAATCACAGACAAGGCTTCAACAACAAATACACCGCCCATAATCACTAATAAGAATTCTTGGCGAACAAGGATGGCAACAACACCAAGTGCGCCACCAAGTGCTAGAGAACCTACATCGCCCATAAAGACTTGAGCCGGATAAGTGTTAAACCATAAGAATCCTAAGCCAGCCCCTACGATTGCAGTACAGAACACCACGACTTCAGAGCTATATTTGATATAAGGAATATGTAAGTATTCTGCAAAATTAACGTTACCGGTCGCCCATGCGATTAAAGCAAATGCACCTGCGACTAACGCTGTTGGCATGATGGCAAGACCATCTAAACCGTCAGTTAAGTTTACCGCATTGCCTGTGCCCACAATCACAAAGTAAGACAACACAATATAGAATAGACCTAATTGTGGCATGATATCTTTGAAGAATGGAATCACTAAACGAGTTGCATCTGTATCATGACCTAACCAATACAACCAAATGATCGCCACTAATGCGACTACTGACATCCAGAAATATTTCCAACGCGCAATTAAACCATCGGTATTTTTTCGCGTGATTTTACGGAAATCATCTACAAAACCAATTACACCGTAACCAAACAGCACAAATAAGCAAATCCAAACATAAGGATTTGCTAAGTTAGCCCATAATAACGTGCTGACACCGATGGAGAATAAAATCATCACACCGCCCATAGTTGGCGTACCTTTTTTCGCAAAGTGACTTTCAGGACCATCATTACGCACTTCTTGGCCAAATTTTAAAATTTGAAGGCGTTTGATCACTTTCGGACCAATCCATAAAGAAATGAAAAGTGCGGTCAATAATGCCAAAATCGCACGTACGGTAATATAGGAAATGGCATTGAATGCCGTTTCATAGCGAACTAAGTATTCAGCAAGCCAAACTAACATAAGCTATCCTTTAATGAATAAATCGTCTCTTCCATTTTCATTGAGCGCGAGCCTTTCGCTAATACGACGACTTTTTGGTTTTCTTGTAATTTCTGTTTAATAATATCTAACGCATAAGCTGTCAATTCAGCTTTATCTGTAAAATGTTTTCCCAAAACAGCTTCAGAAATGACCGCACTTTCTGTTCCGTAAGAAAGCACTAAATCTAATTTAGCTTGTTTGGCGTGCTCACCCACTTGTTGATGGCATTTTAGGCTATCCTCGCCTAATTCTTTCATATCGCCTACGAGTAGAATACGGAAAGCATCATAACCTTTTAAAACATCAATCGCAGCTTGTAAAGAATCGACATTCGCATTGTAAGTATCATCTAATAAAAGTAGATTTTCATTCACTTGAATCGGGAATAATCGTCCTTTTACTTGAGAACGATGTTCAAGACCTGCTTTTACATCAGCAAGACTCGCGCCCACATTCATAGCAAGTGCGGTCGCTGCCAAAGCATTTTTTACATTATGCTCACCTAAATAAGGCAAATTAATTTCAATGCTGCCTTTTGGCGAAACTAACGTAAACGTTGAGCCATTAGGTGAATGTTTTACATTTTCAGCTTTGTAATCGCCACCATTAAAATATTGAATAGCATGGGAACCAATTTCTTTTTGCCACAATTCAATATAATTATGTTCACTGTTAATAATGGCCACACCATTTGGGGTTAAACCACGATAGATTTCACCTTTCGCACGTGCAACACCTTCAATTGAACCAAAACCTTCTAAATGTGCAGCCGCTACATTATTCACTAATGCGGCCTCAGGCTGAGCAAGATGCGTGGTGTAATCAATTTCACCTTGATGATTAGCACCTAATTCAATAACAGCAAATTTATGTTGTTCGGTTAAGCGTAATAACGTTAATGGTACGCCAATATCGTTGTTGAAATTACCATTTGTGAATAATACAGCTTCAGGATTGCCCGCTGTTTGTTGCAGAATGGATGCGGTCATCTCTTTCACTGTAGTTTTACCTGATGAACCTGTCATCGCTACGGTACGAGGATTAATTTTTTCACGTAACCATTTTGCTAATTGACCAAGGGCTAAGCGCGTATCTGAAACAACTAATTGTGGTGTTG
>ERZ772972.450-NODE-450-length-15169-cov-6.403732_pt1 | contig 15169 bp, 16 predicted proteins | sample MGYA00580673_ERZ772972 | MGnify/ENA primary metagenome ERZ772972 (study PRJEB29015, sample SAMEA2738051) | human oral metagenome | biome: human oral; feature: human-associated habitat; material: saliva | place: China | collected 2229 ... | reverse complement strand
ACTCAAAATCCAGTGTCCGCAAGGACGTGCCGGTTCGACCCCGGCCGCCGGTATATAATAGCATTAAGAAACGTTGATAGCTCAGCGTTTCTTTTTGCTTTGGTCAAATATTGGTCAACAATTTTATTTTTTAACTAAACTCGTCAAAACTGCACGAACTTTATTATTTTCAATATCAGCCTTTTCCTTTATCAGATGGCCGTAAGTTTCAGTTATTTGCTTAATATCTCGATGCCCCATTAACTTTGAAACTGCCCAAATATCAACACCCATTGCTAGCATTGCAGAACAATACGTGTGTCTAAGACCTGTGCTTGTCATACTTTGAGGATAAATTTTTAAATCCTTTAAAATTTGCTTGAGATGTTTATTGATTCCTGCATTTGTTACAATCTTATAATTCAAATCTAGTAAAATCATATTTTCGTTATTTGTAATTGTACCGTTTTCAATGAATACAGCTTGTTCTTGTTTTAATTTTTTTAAAATGATTAAAGTATCGTTATCAACAGGAATTGTACGAATTGATTCTTCTGTTTTAGGATTTGCCCACCGTTTTCTAGCTGTATCATATCTGCGATATGTTTTTATTTCTGAACTTTGCCACAACACACAATCCCATGTGAGACCTGCAACCTCTCCTGCACGCATTCCTGTTTTTAGTTGAATTAATAGCAGATACGGTACAATTGAAGTAGTTAAATCAAGATTGTTTTCTAAATATGTTACTAGTTTTTGATAGTCGTCAAAACTATGAATATATTTTTCATCTCTTCTTTTTTTGGGGGGACGACCTGAAAGAATGACACCTTCAGTAAAATCTTCTATATTGAGCTTATCTCTTTTAGCAAACACAATCACATTTCTAATTTCCGCATTCATTCTACTAACATTATCACGACAATTTGTTTCAGCGTACTTATTAATAAATGCTTGATATTCGCTTGCTTTGATTTTTAAAGCAGGTTTTTCTTTAAAATAGTCTTTGATAAACTTACCACGCAATAAATGTTTATTAAATGTAGTCTCTGCTTTTCCAAGTGGTTTAACTGTTAATTCTAACCACTTTTCCCAAAGGGCATAGAATGTAATATTTTTATCAATTATTGCTCCGTTAATCAATTTGAGTTCAAGGGCGAGTGCTTCAATTTCTGCTTCTCTTTTTGTCTTAAAACCTGAACCTGAAGCAACTACCTTTTTATTTTTATCAAATATTCTATAATCCCATAAATTCTTTTTACCTCTTTTTCTGTATGAAACTGACATGATTACCTCTTTCTAAAAAGACAATAACCAAGATATTATCTTGGCTATTATATCATTTCTCTCTTAATAATTCTGAAAAATACTGTTCAAAAAATGCTCTTGTTCTAGAAGCAAGGAAGATGTATTTTCCACCTTGATTCTGAGGGTACTTTACAAAACCATCCTTATTCTTTTCAATATCAATTTTTGAGCGAATATCAGCTCGATAGAGAACATTTTCCAGTATCCAAGGTCTAGAGACTGAAACCATCTCTAAAACATCGTTTAGGGTCATATATTGACCAGCTGATGCTTTCTTCTTCAGATTGAGATATTCTTCCTTTTCTACAATGATATGAGATGCAGGTAACTGTACCTCTAAATTTTCTATTTTGATTAAAATTTTATCTGTCATATAATTTTTCCTCTCGTTCTCTTACTTGAATACATCCCACGGCTTCTTTTCTTTCTTTAATTCATCTTTTTTATTATTTAAAAATATAATCGTATCAGGCGAGGGCTTGTACTTTGTTTTGTAATGAATCAAAACATACCTGAAAAATTCCTGAATTGCTTCTTTACCGTAAATTTTATCAATCTTGTATAGAAACGATTCTAAACCACTATTTTTTAACAAATAAATGTAAGTAGATAATAAGTTATTCTTCCGCCTCGGTTTTGACCTCAATAAATCAAAATCAGTCGAAACGTATTCCAGCATAACCTTTGAAATATCCCATAATTCATCATTTTTGAAAAATAAATACTTGTCAGTAAATCGTTGAAAAATGAGGCTTGACAACTCTTTATCATTCCGACATTTTAAAATATCTAAACCAGTTTGGTTAGCGTAAGCTTGTCTGATTGACATTTCAAATCGCACCCAATCTTGACATTTTAGGGCTTCGTAATAATAGATACCTTTCTTTTTCTCCTGTTCCAGTTTTTTATCATAGATGCGCAGAAGTAGAGAATTTCCCTTGTTTGCTTTGCTACCAACATAAATTGTTTCTACTCTATTGTTTGTATTGAATGTACTGATATTTGACTGATTCTTTCTCAATTTGATTGTATTTGTAAAACTATCAACGTATTTTGATTTTATTATTGATTTGTTTAACTCCTGATGAATCTGATTCACTTTCAGACCTTCATCTATAAAATCAATCGCAAAATCAATTTTTGAAACTCTACAACTACCACTAAAATAATTTTCTAATTCAAAAAATTTTTGAACTAATCGACGATACGAAATTTTTTGATTATCTTCTTCACGTCGTTTCATATAGTGTTTTAAACCTTGACCTGAGAATTTGAGAAATAACCCCATTCTTGGGCTGTCTGTGTTAAAACATAACAGAATATCAAATTCATCAAAATTGATAATATGATTGTAACCTGCAAACCCTTTTTCATTTATCTTGAAATTAACTGTGTACTTCTCTAATTCCAATAATTCATCAATTTTTAAACAGATATTTGAAGCAAATGCTTCATAATTTGACATCATCTCGTTATACTCTGGTAAAAAAACGAATGCAATTTCATCAACATCGCATAAAATCATAGTATAATAACTCCTTTTAGTTATATTGTAGTTAACCCCGTAAAGGGTGGGATGGGGGTCATTACTATACCCCCATGAATGCTAGTACCCCATTATTTACACTTCTTTCTTAATCGTTGACCGTATAAAAACGCTCGTTTAAATGTACTAATCTTTTCCAATCCGTGTTCGTGTAGATTGATATTCCAGAACTTTCTTGGTTTACTGAACTGTCCATCAGTAGTCATGATGTATCCTGAAAATCGTTGCGCATGATTATCAATATTGTCAGTTTCTCCAAAGACCATTCTAGCTAATTCATCTGTTATAGCGCCATTTGATAAACAAATACGAACACCTAAATTATCTCGTATTGCTGTACTCAAGAGTTCTGACCTTGGTTGTTGCATACAGATACAGATATAGACACCACTAGAGCGAGAACGCGAAACGATAGACAAGACCAAATCTTGAACCCTTTTTCTCATCTTGTTATCTGTAATGCTTGAAAGCATGGCTGAATACTCTTCGATAACACACAACTTCATTTTCATCTCTTTACCGAAATTGACAAAAGTTCCGCCAGTAATATCATCTCTTGCGGATAGATTCGCAATTTCTTTTTCACGTTTCATAACTAATTCTAATAACTCTTCAAAATACGCTAAAATTTCTTCACTATCAGAAAGAATTATACCTTCTGGAAGAAAAGTCCAAGAACTGAACTCAGATTTTACATCTAAAATTGTTAAATCAACTTCTGAATCAAACATAAAAACTTGAGTGAGTAACGATTTCAAGAAAGTTGTTTTAGAACTGGATGTGTTGCCAACAATTAATGTATGGCAATTTTTCAGCATTGAGAATGTCAAGCCTTTTTCAACTGTTATTTCAAAATCATTAGCTGGTTTTAATTCTGTGATATGTTTAGGCTTCAGCTGTCTTGCTCTAGCTTCTACAATATCATCTAATAAATAGATAAATTCAGTATTATCTTCACTCAACCAATAATCTAACACAATTAAAGAACGATTTTTACCCACTAAGCACGCTGATAACATTTCCGCAAACTTTTCTAAATCGTCAGTAGTTTGATCAGCTAATTTTTTGATTTTAACCGATATGCGCCTGCTCGACTTCAAGAAGTCGGCATGCGCTTTACTAACATCGATAAATTTGCTACCAACTTTGAGATTTGCAGTTGCTGAATCTAACAACGCTTTGTGTGTTTGTCGTTCAATCAATCTTAGTTGATAGTATAGAGATACTGAGCCAATTTTTGATAGCTTTAAAACAAATCGAACCAGTAAAACAAGATTTATAAAAAGCAAGACAGCTATTCCAATCACTATTAAATTCAGACCAAACTGTGCTTCATTTCTAAAAATACCAATCTCTGTTCCTTTAAATACTAGCCATCGAATAATACCACCACCAAATAGTAACCCAACTCCAAAAAATTGGAGTAGAGTTACTAGGCTTGGTAAGGTTGGCATCAGATGACCTGTATTTTTATTTAATTTATACCGAATCATAAATACCTACAAATTTCTTCCATTTCTTTTAACATCTTTTGACGCATGAGTTCAAAATACATATATGAACGAATAAAATCAGTGTATCGACCGTTTGAGTACATTAAACTCAAATTAACAAACGAGGAAACTCGCCCTTGAATTTCAGAACTCATGTATGTTGATAAAATCTTGCGCAATTCCAAAGGTAGGTCAAAAGCTGATAAATCATCCAATTCTTTAGAAATATCTTTCATATCTATTTCCTCACTACTTTAAACTAACTTCTTTAACATCTTCAGCCCAAACTTCGATGACATCATAACTTTTGAACTTGTAGCGACCGCGTGGGTTGACTAACTGATACAAATGTCTGAACTGAATCTTATTCGCAATCTCTATCGTAGGAACAACAAGACTAATCAATTTAACCGAACCGTCATCGCGAGGCATCGAAAGAAACACTTCGTAGCCGATTGATTTGTCTGAAAAGACTGGGGCATTTTTACCGTTTTGATTTTTTTCAAAACCGATGATTGGGAAAAATGGTTTTGGCTCTGTAACACTAACTGCAACGCAAGTTGAGATATTAGTAAGAGCTTGGGCAGTGCGACGGTCATTTACAATTGAATCGCCTGATTGATTTGAGTTGCTTCCAAATAAGCCACTCTGGATTAGATTTTGATTGGTGTTAACCATATTAATATTCCTATACTAGCTTAAAACTAGTCCTATCTATTCAATTTTTCTTGTAAATATTTGAACGTTCGTTATTTACATTTTCAGTTTATCATGATTAAAAATTCCGGTCGTCAAATGCACCAAAAGGGAAAAAATAAAAAATTTGCATTAGGAAATTTTATTTGATAAGCTGAAAATAGCGATAAGGAGGATATTATATTGAAAGAAAAGTATTATAATGTAAAAGAAGCTTTGGATTATATTAGAAGTTATCCCAGCGGAAGAATAGAAAAAGAATTTTATATGGATTTAACTGAAAAACAAATTCGTGATATTTTGAAAAAAGATGTACTAGGGCAATATATGCACTGTTCGGAGGGGCAACATATAATTGAATCATACATAAATTTTGAAGGAGATGAAGTAGTTGAAACTTTGTATGTATTTCCAAAATTTGGGAAGCATCCCAAAATTCTCTCGAGTTGGGATGTTCTCTATAAAAAAGAAGATAAGCTAGTAAAGGAATTGCAACGGCAAGGTTTAAAAACACCAGAAGAGAAAATTAGAGAAGAGTTTAAAAATTCTGGAAAACCTGCGTATTTAATGAATGAAGATTATCTTTTTTCATTAAAATTGGAGATTGAAAGACGTCAACTACCGATAGAAATTTTTCATATTCACCCACGTACTAGTTCAACAATTAAGCAACTATTGAATGAAGAAATATTGGAAACAAATTTTGAATTAACTATACGTACTTTATTAGAAGAATTTCAACAAAAATTAAAAGAAGATTGGTTTGAAAATCAGAAATTATGCATTGAACAAGCTGAAAAAGTAGGTGAATTATTAGAGGATGTTAGGGGGCGGACAGAAATATTACAGTCGGTAGCACCAGAATTGGCATTGGATTCTTACAATAGTAGATTAGAAGAAGTAGAAGAATTTTATAATAATTTAAAGAATCAAGAATTCACATTATCTTTTGAAATTGAAGAATCTGTTTGTAAGTTTAAAAAATTTTATATGAAGCAAGCAAACAAGAACGTGATTTCTTCTCTTGCTAATAAAATATATGAATTTGAAAAGTATCAGATTAACAAGTATAAAGAAAAGATTGAAGAACAAAATAAAAATAGAGTTATAACTGAAATTTCATTTAAACGGTATTTAGTCGAATTTTACAAGACTATAAATGACTCTTTTTGGAGAGAGGATTTTCTAAATAATTTAGAGGATAATTTTGGGATAAAAATAAACCGCTAAGATTTTCTTAGCGGTTATTTACATTGTTTAATAGGGTTGTTATGTTATCAATTATAGCGTTTTGATTTTGATTAAAATATTATTTAATTTGATTCAGAATCATGTTGAATGCAGAAAGTATTTCTTTTTGTTTATTATCAGGTAAATTTTTTATATTTGAAATTAATTCAACAATTTCAGGATTTTCATCTTTTTTTGTAATATCAAAGAAAGATGAAATATCACATTCAAGGGCATTCATAACTTTTTCAAGGGTATTAATTGTTATGTTTGTTTCTAAGTGTTCAAGTTTATATACATAATTTGTTCCAAGATCAGCTCTTTCTTCAATTTGTTCTTGTGTAAGTCCTTTTTTCAACCTTAAAAGGCGAATTCGTTTTCCTATATACTTTCTTAATGATTGTTTCATACAATACCTCTCAAACTAAATATTACAGTATTTTTTCTACATATTTTAGTTCTTAAAAGATTGCTTATAACTTTACAAGGTTGGTTTGATGTGGTATTATTAAATAAAAAAACAACTATATATAGTTGTTTTGTAAATTTTTGGAGATTCTATGTCAAACAAAACTATTAAAACCCTCACAACTTCAACAGCTATTGCGCTTGCATCAGTTGGTGCGCCTGCATTTGCTCAAGAAGCTCAAGCGACTTCAGTACCTGCTGACACTGCTGTTAATGAACCTGCTCTTGTTGCTAAGTCACAAGTGAAACCACTTGAAAAGAGTGAAGTTCCTGCACCATCAACAGTGAAACCTGCGCTTGATGCACAAAACGCTGTTGTGAAAGACGCTGAAGCTAAGATTAATACAGCTAAAGCTGATGTAAAAGAAAAAGAAGCTACTGTTGCTTCAACTGAAAAAGAAGTATCTGAAGCTACTCAAGCTGTCAAAAATGCTGAAGTAACTGCTTCTCAAGCAACACCTACAAAAGTTGCTCAAGTCAAAGATGCTCAAGCTAAAAACCTTGAAGCACAAACTGCTAACCAAGAAGCAACTGAAGCTACAAATGCTCAAATCAAAGCTGAAACCAAAGTTCTTGCTGAAAAGCAATCAGACGTGGTAACAGCTAAAGAAAATCTTGACCAAGCTGAAAAAGATGTCCAAACAGCTGAACAAACCGTCGCAAATGCAGAATCTGCACTTAACGGAACTGGACTTGCAAATGCTGAAAACGACTTGAAAGAAGCTCAAAAAGGTGTCAAAGACGCAGAAGCTACAGTCGCTGACGCACAAACTGCGTTCAAAAATGCAACAAAAGCAGATGCAGACCGCGACGAAGCTATCAAATCAGCTGAAACAGATGTCAATACTAAAAATGATGCTGTCAAATTGGCTAAAGAAAAATTGACAACAGCTAATGAACACGCTGAATCAGTAGATGCTAAATTGCAAACAGCTCAAGACGAGTTGACAAAAGCTCAAGACGCATTAGATAATGTTGATGTTGTCAAAATTGCAGACTTGACTCAGTTCAAGAAAGATAAAGCCGAAGGCGACTCAGACTTCATGACTGACTCTGGTGCAACCGTTATCGAAAATTCTTCAACAAAAATCAGCAAAGCTGATAAGAATAAGATTGTTGACCTAGATAATTTGACTGATGAAGAACAAAAAGAAATCAGCCTATATGCATCAAAAGTGTTAACTGAAATCCATAAACAATTTGGATTGAATGAAGTTACTGTTACAGACTCTGACCTTCGCATTGCTCGTGAACAAGCTAAGAAATATGTAGCTCGTGGAATTGCAGTAAATAAAGCTGAACACATCAATGGTGCTTACCATGGTGAAAACATCTCACTTGCAAACGAAACACACTCTATGAGCATGTACGAATTGAAACAAACTGTATTCAATGCAATCATGGGACAAACATTTGCTGATGCACCATCTAAGTGGGGACACTCACGTAACAACTTTGTTAATAACACTGTTGGAATTGCAACAGCAAACGTTGACGGACGTTTACACGTCATCTCAACTCTTGACTTAGCTGGCGGAAACATCATCAAAGATGATATCGACATCGCAACTCTTGAAAAAGCTGTCGCAACAGCTGAATCAAACCTTGAACAAGCTAAAACTGCATCAGAAAATGCTAAAAATGCTTTAACAACAGCATCAACAGATTATGCAAGCGCACTTAGCTTGAAAACTGAAGCTGAAAAAGTTCTAGCAGACGCAATGGCTACGCCACTTCAAGCTCAAGTTGCTGAAAACAACCTACGTTTGGCAAACATTGCTCTTGAAAATGCTAAGAAACGTGAAGCTCAAGCAAGTGAAGCAGTCGCTAACTTCTCAGCAAGTCTAGCTGACAAGAAATTGGCTCTTGAAAAAGCTCAAGACGCACTTAAATCAGCTAAAACTGCTAAAACAATTGCGTCACAAGCTCTTGACATTGCTTCAGCCAAACTTGAAGACCAAGAAACTAAACTAAGCAACTTGAACAAACAAGTTACTAAACTTCTTGAAGAAAAAGATGCTCTTGTTAAAGAAGCTAAGAAATTGGCTGAAACCTTGCAAGCATATTTAGACGCACCAGTTACTCTAGCAAATGCTCAAGATGCTCAAGCTAAAGCTGAAGCTAAATTGGCACAAGCAAAAGCTGAACTCAAGACGGCACAATCTGCTCTTGAAAACTTGTTGTCTGCACAACGTGAAGAACAAGCTAAGTTAGCTGATTTACAAGAAGAATATGATAAACTCGTTGACCTTGCAGAAAAAGCTCAAGAAAACGTTGTTGCCAAATTTCCTGACGGAACAGTGATTGCTATCCCTAAAGGTACACCAACTGCTGAAGTGCTTCCTGAATTGAATCTTGAAAAACTTGCTAAAGAAGACGCTAAAGATAGCAATGTGAAAACACTTCCTGACGGAACAATCGTAGCTGTTCCTAAAGATGCGCCAGTTGCTGAAGAACTTCCTGCTGTCAATGTTGACGAATTAAAGAAAGCTCTTGATGCAGGTAAAAAAGTTACTTTAGATGCTCAAGGGAATGTTGTTGTACGTGAAATAAAACCAGCTACTTATGAAAAACCAGTTAACGTTGATCGTCCACAAGCCAATAATGATAAATCAAATAAAGATTATGCAAGTGATAAAAACGTTACTATCGATAATAAAGGAAATGTTATCACAAAAGGTCAGACTTACACAAGTCAGCAACAAGTATCAGATAAGCCAACTTATTCACGAGTAGAACGCGCAAAAACATTACCAAATACTGGAACGAAAGAAAGTAACTTAACATTATTTGTTTTAGCAATTCTATCAGGGCTAGGAATAGCATTAAAAAGAAGACAAGGAAAATAAAAAATGGGATTATTTACAGACTCACTAAAAGTTAGCTCTGGCTTAACACTAGGGCATGCGGCGACAAAAATAGGTATTCAGAAAACATTGTCAGCAGCTGAGGAGAGAGCAGCTACAAAGTTTAAAAGTTATCAAGCTAGGTTTTTTGACCCTATTGTACGTGAAGATTTGTGTCATTTAGAAGTCGATGGTCATTTAAGAGCTAAAAGCTATCCTTTCCCTGAAAAAGCTAGTGTAATAAATATTTCAGTTTTGCAAAAGGATATTCAACATCTAACGAAAGAATTTAATACTGAGAAATTAGTAAACTTTATTAAAAGACATCCATTATTTACAGTTTTTATTATTTGGTTATTAAGTGTACCAATTGGTTTGTCAGATATTGGTACAGTGCTAAGTTTTTCAGCATTTGTTTTTGTTGTAAGATTAATATTTATACGACCTAAAAAATTTGAAAAACTATTAATAGAAGATGCTAAACAATACTGGAAAGTTAGAGAGTATGTAAGACATGCTTTAGAGATGGGAGAATTAACACAACAAGAAAGTCTAAGAAAATTATTAAATGCTAGACTGGTACAACGTTTCCCAGACACAATCGAAGAAATTGAAGCGCATGCATTTAATTATAGACACGGTTTATAAAAACTAAAAAAATCTTCTTACATATGTAGGAAGATTTTTTGGATTTTCAAAACTAGTTTAAAAGACTGCGCTATTTAAACCAATTTTGAGAATGAATATTGGACTATACCGATTGCGCCGAACACGGTATCGAACTATGTATCAAAAATTGTGACTATTAAATTCTTTAACTTTGAAATAACAGTAAAAACTAAAAATTTATTTGGTCAACCACTGGTCAATTTCCTTAATTTCAATACTAACTAGCATGTGATAATATCTTGGTTTAATCGCTTTTTACTTATTTATTTTAACTTATTTTAACGCTAGTTTGTTGGCCGCCGGTATAGTATTAAAGACAAGGTTTTCGAGCCTTGTTTTTTTATTTTAAATAAGTTTATAAAAATTTTACTAGAGATAGGTCTATACCATTTACAAATACTTTTGAAAGGTTTATAATATAATTGACATAATAAATAGTAGAATTTACTTTTAAAGGAGGTTATCATTATGCCTAATTATATTAAAGCTGATCAATTTTTCTATCCACATGGAATTCGTCGTGGAGGTTTTCTAGAATTAACTGATGGTAAGTTTGGTAAACATCTTGACCAAGTTCCTGAGGGAGCTGATGTCATTGATTATTCTGGGTACAGTATTGCTCCGGGACTAGTTGATACTCACATTCATGGTTTCGGTGGTGTTGATGTTATGGATAATAATATCGAAGGAACCCTTCATACTATGAGTGAAGGACTTCTTAGTACTGGTGTTACTAGTTTCTTACCAACTACACTTACTTCATCTTATGAACAATTGTTGGCTGTTACTGAAAACATTGGTGCTCGTTACCAAGAGGCATCTGGTGCTAAAATTCGTGGAATTTATTTTGAAGGACCTTACTTCACAGAAGAATTTAAAGGTGCGCAAAATCCTGCTTACATGAAAGATCCTCGTATGGATGAGTTCAGTGCTTGGCAAAAAGCTGCCAACGGCTTGTTAAATAAAATTGCTCTTGCTCCAGAGCGTGATGGCGTTGAGGACTTTGTTCGTACTGTGACGGGTGAAGGTGTAACTGTGGCTCTTGGGCACTCGAATGCGACATTCGATGAAGCTAAAAAAGCGGTCGATGCTGGTGCTAGTGTTTGGGTGCATGCCTATAATGGTATGCGTGGATTAACTCACCGTGAACTTGGGATGGTTGGTGCCATGTATGAATTGCCTCATACTTATGCAGAATTAATCTGTGACGGTCACCACGTAGATCCGAAGGCCTGCGATATTCTTTTGAAACAAAAAGGTGTTGAAAATATTGCTCTTATCACTGACTGTATGACTGCGGGTGGTTTGCAAGATGGTGACTATATGTTGGGAGAATTCCCTGTAGTAGTTGCTAATGGTACTGCTCGTCTCAAGTCAACTGGAAACTTGGCAGGTTCTATTCTTAAACTGAAAGATGGCTTGAAAAATGTTGTTGAATGGGGAATTGCCAATCCGCATGAAGCAGTTATGATGGCTAGTCTTAACCCTGCTAAATCAGTTCATATTGATGATGTCTGTGGGCAAATTCGTGAAGGTTACGATGCAGACTTTATCGTCCTTGATAAAGATTTGGAATTGGTAGCGACTTATCTAGATGGTGTTAAACGTTACCAAGCATAAGATAGTAAAAGAAAGAGCATCCGCGAGGGTGTTCTTTTTATTTAGGATTGAAAAAGTTGCCCTTATAATTGTGTTAAGCAAAATTCTTTTAATGTTCCATGAAATTAGATATAATAGACCATACAAAGGAAGTAAAAGTATGTATCGAGTAATAGAAATGTATGGAGATTTTGAACCTTGGTGGTTCATAGAGGGATGGGAAGAAGATATTATTGCCAGTAAACGATTTGACAGTTACTATACTGCCTTAAAGTATTATAAATCATGTTGGTTTGCTATTGAAGAAAAAACACCTCTTTATAAGAGCCGAGGAGACTTGATGACCATCTTTTGGGATCCAAAAGATAAACGTTGGTGTGACGAATGCGATGAATTTCTTCAGCAATATCATTCCTTGATCTTATTGGAAGATGGGCAAGTCATTCCGGATGAAAAATTTAGACCTGGTTACGAAAAACAGACGGGTCATGAGAGTCACCGTAGCTGTTGTGTGAAAAAAGAGAGAACAACTTTTGAATAAGTTGTTCTTTTTTATTTTTTCTTCGAATAATAAAATGAGGAGGGTGATATGGTACAAACACTTGCACAAGATTTGATTTCGTTGGCTAAGAAAGAAGGAGCTCAAGATATTTATTTTATTCCCAAGGAAAATGTCTATGAAGTCCATATGCGAATTGGCGACGAGAGGCGTTATATTGACCGTTATGACTTTGAAAAGTTAGGGGCAGTTATTAGTCACTTTAAGTTTCTTGCGGGGATGAACGTTGGAGAGAAGCGCCGTAGCCAGCTGGGGTCCTGTGATTATCAACATGGTGAAAAGGTATCTTCTCTTCGTCTATCAACCGTTGGGGATTATCGAGGCCATGAGAGTCTGGTTATCCGTCTCTTACATGATGAGCACCAAGAACTAAGATTTTGGTTCCAAAATTTAGAAGAATTAGGAGAAATGCACAGGCAACGAGGTCTATACCTTTTTGCAGGACCAGTAGGTAGTGGGAAAACGACTCTTATGCATGAACTAGCCAAGTCTTTGTTTAAAGGGAAACAGGTCATGTCTATTGAGGATCCTGTTGAAATTAAACAAGAAGAAATGTTGCAATTGCAATTAAACGAAGCTATTGGACTTAGTTATGAAAATCTAATCAAACTATCCTTACGTCATCGTCCAGATCTCTTAATCATCGGTGAGATTCGAGATAGTGAGACGGCTCGAGCAGTTGTTAGGGCTAGTTTGACAGGTGCTACAGTCTTTTCGACAATCCATGCCAAGAGCATTCGAGGTGTCTATGAACGTCTTTTGGAACTTGGGGTCAGTGCGGAAGAGTTGGCAGTCGTTTTACAAGGCGTTTGTTATCAAAGATTAATAGGGGGAGGAGGAATGATTGATTTTGCAAACCAAAATTATCAAGAACATCGGGCAGAGCAGTGGAATCTGCAAATTGACCAACTTTTTAAAGATGGACATATCACTGCCCTTCAAGCTGAAACCGAAAAGATTAGCTACAAGTAAACAAAAGAAGATCATTACTCTTTTCAATAATCTCTATGCGAGTGGGTTTCACCTGGTTGAGATTATCTCCTTCTTAGAAAGAAGTCTATTGTTAGAAAAAGACTATATATCTCAGATGCATCTAGGGCTTTCGCAAGGGAAATCTTTCTCGGAAATGATGGAAAATCTTGGTTTTTCAAGTTCGATTGTGACCCAACTTTCTTTGGCTGAACTACATGGAAATCTGCATCTAAGTTTAGGAAAGATAGAAGAATATCTGGATAATCTTGCAAAAGTCAAGAAGAAGCTAATCGAAGTCGCAACTTACCCTGTGATTTTGCTTGCTTTCTTAATTTTAATCATGCTGGGCTTGCGCAACTACCTTTTGCCCCAACTAGATAGCAGTAATGTAGCAACCCAAGTTATCAGTAATCTACCACAGCTATTTCTTGGGGCAGCACTTTTAGTGGGGCTAGGAATCTTCTCTAGTTTGGTTTTCTACAGAAAATCCGGTAAAGTAAGGGTCTTTTCGCTACTTGCTCGAATCCCTTTTCTAGGAAGGTTTGTCCAAGATTATTTGACCGCCTACTATTCTCGAGAATGGGGCAATATGATTGCTCAAGGCTTAGAGTTGACGCAGATATTACAGATGATGCAGGAGCAAGGCAATCCCCTGTTTAGAGAGATTGGTCAAGACTTAGCCCAAGCCTTACAAAATGGGCAGGAATTTTCTAAGGTTGTTCAGATCTATCCCTTCTTTAGAAAGGAGTTGGGATTAATCATTGAATATGGAGAGGTTAAATCCAAGTTGGGAAGTGAATTGGAAATATATGCGGAAAAAACCTGGGAATCCTTCTTTACTCGAGTTAATCGAACTATGAACTTAGTTCAACCACTGGTCTTTATTTTTGTAGCCCTGTTAATCGTTTTATTGTACGCAGCCATGTTGCTGCCGATGTATCAAAATATGGAGGTAAATTTTTAGATGAAAAAAATGATGATGAAATTAAAAGAAACGAAGGCAAAAGCTTTTACACTGGTAGAAATGTTGGTGGTGTTGCTTATCATTAGCGTCCTACTTTTGCTTTTTGTGCCAAATCTTACTAAGCAAAAGGATGCAGTAAATGACAAAGGGAAAGCAGCTGTCGTCAAGGTGGTAGAAAGTCAGGCAGAACTTTATAGCTTAGACAGAAATGAAGATGCTAGTTTGACTAAATTACAGGCAGATGGACGTATTACTGCGGAACAGGCCAAAGCTTATAAAGAGTATCATGCTAAACAAAACAAGAGTCAGTCAGTTGCGGATTAGAGCCTTTACTATGTTGGAAAGTTTATTGGTATTGGGAATAGCTAGTGTTTTAGCTTTCGCCTTGTCAGGCTCGGTTCAGACGACTTTTGCTGCTGTGGAAGAACAAATTTTCTTTATGGAGTTTGAGGAACTTTATCGGGAAACCCAGAAGAGAAGTCTTGCTAGTCAAAAAAAACTTAATCTAATTTTAGAAGAAAATAGCGTTCGAAATGACTATCAAAAATTAACTTTACCTAAAGGAATTAGGCTAGAATCCAATCAGTCAATTACATTTGATAAGGCTGGAGGGAATTCCTCTCTAGCCAGTGTCCGATTTCGCACAAGGAAAGAAGTGGTTCGCTACCAATTATATTTAGGAAATGGAAAAATTAAACGCATTCAGGAAACAAACAATTAAAGCTGTCATTTTATGGGAAGCTGTCATTTCACTGGCGATTTTTGCTAGTATTGCAACGCTTTTACTGGGACAAATTCAAGAAAGTAGAAAAAGAGAAGTAGAACTTCTAAAACAGGAAG
>ERZ772972.449-NODE-449-length-15170-cov-20.633146_pt1 | contig 15170 bp, 18 predicted proteins | sample MGYA00580673_ERZ772972 | MGnify/ENA primary metagenome ERZ772972 (study PRJEB29015, sample SAMEA2738051) | human oral metagenome | biome: human oral; feature: human-associated habitat; material: saliva | place: China | collected 2229 ... | reverse complement strand
ACGACGAAATCGAATTCTAACGAATGACCGATTTCTGTCCCACTCTCTTTTTTTTTTTTAATTAATCCCCGAAAGTTGTGAGATAAACACGAGACAGAAAATTACAGAAAGCACAATCCCTACAATAGAGAGCATTATTTCTGTCGTATAGTCTAGTCCAGACTCTTTTTGATTTAAAATAGCCGAGCCCAAACCAAAAACACCAAAAATAATACTGATCAATGGAAATATAAAGGCAACTATGATAGATATGATACCCAAAACAAATGAGGCATTGTTCTTTTCTTGCAATTTCTAGAAACTCCTTAAAATTAATATCATTTTATTATGATACATCAAGCATCTTTAGCAACATTTTCCTTGATCTTAACTAGTCTTTACCTTTCCATCCCATGAATCCAAACCGTAGGACAAGATATAGATATCTTTATAGCCTTGTTTTTTCAAGAAGAGGGCCGCATTGGTCACACGGGAACCACGACTGTTCTCATAAAGCAAGACTGGTTTATCCTTTCGAAGAGCCGCCAAGCTCACTTTCAATTGGTTGGATGGAATGTTCCGAGCCCCTAAAATATGCTTAGCGTGGAACTCATTCGGATCACGCAAGTCTACTAATTGGCCTTTGCGGATCAATTCTTCAAACTCTACATTGTCCACAATTTTTGCAGCACGACGGATACGGAAGTAATTGTAACCCATCCAGCCGAACATTGCTAAAACAATCAACCATACTAAAATATTTACTAAACTCACTTTTCTTTATCCTCTTCTAAATAACGTAATTCCTGTGCGTGTTCTCTGCGTAAGACAGCTTCTGCTTCTAGATAATCTAGCTTTTCCATCAGCCCAGCGTCATAGATCCTTTTCAATTCAATCTTCATCAATTCGATGTCGTAAAGCCGTTTTCCGACATAAATGATGATTCCAAATTTTTTCAGAAATTGTTGAACATCGTACAGGGTTTTCATGTGCTTATTCTATCAAATCTTTCAAGTATTTTCAAGATGGTCCCTGTTTTATTTACAGGAAAAATCACTGTCGAGCAAAAACGAGCCTTCCCATCAAGGAAGGCTCGTTTGTTTCTTTTCAGATTACAAACCTGGTGCTTGACCTAATTCAGCGGCAATCATCCAGATATGTTTTTCCAATTCAGCTTTTGCACCAACAAAGATATCGTTGGTCACGTCATCTCCTTCAGCATCTGTGATATCCAAGGCTTTTTGATAAAGACTTACCAAATAGCGGAAGATAGAAAGGACACGTCCCAAATTTTCTTCCATAGAGCGTTCAAATGAACCTTTTTCTTCTTGGATATTGCTGTGTTCCAAGAACTCAACCATGCTAGCATATGGGGCACCACCCAAGGTAATCAAGCGTTCACTCACTTCATCAAGAGTCGCATCCAAGCTTTCCATGTACTCATCCATTTTTGGATGCCATACGAGGAAGCCACGACCACGCATATACCAATGTACTTGGTGCAAGGCAATATGAGCGACATAAAGGTCTGCCACCACTTGATTCAAAACCGCTTTTGTATCGGTTAAACTCTTGCTTACTTCGCTGATGGTTGCAAATGTTGCTACGTCTTTTGCTGCTTCTTTTTTGATTGTTGTCATAAATAAATTCTCCTTTTTTAGAATTATTCTAATTTAGTTATATTATAATCCTTCTAATTAAGAAATGCAAGAGAAAATGCTTAAATAAGAAAAGTTAGAAAATTGTTTCATTTCTAATCGTCATTAGTCATCTTTTTTACGAATACTATAAGTATGATCAACTTTTATTTTTTTACAGTCGGTTCCTGTATTGCCTCCTTTTTAGGTCTCGTCATCGACCGCTTTCCAGAAAGCTCCATCATTCGTCCAAGAAGCCATTGCGACCATTGCCAACAGACCTTGAGACCTCTGGACCTGATTCCTATCCTCTCACAAGTCCTCTTTCGATTCCGTTGTCGCTACTGCCAGAGTCCTCTTCCTTATTGGTATGCTCTCTTTGAAGTCTGGTCTGGCCTCCTTTTTTTGCTGTGCTATCAGGGCCTTCTTCCTATTTCTCATCTTTTCGTTCTACTTGGTAGTTGTGTTTTGGCCATCTACGATTTGCGCTCCATGGAGTATCCACTCCTCCTCTGGCTGGTGCTCCACGCTCTTTGCCTGTTTTTCACCAGCCCTACCCTCTTGATGGGAGTCTTTCTCTTCTTAGGAGTCCTGTCAGCTGTTTACTCCATCGGCATTGGAGCAGGGGACTTTCTCTTACTGGCTACTTTCTCTTTGACCCTCTCAGCTGTCCAAGTCCTCCTCGTCATGCAAGGGGCTTCCCTCATTGGTCTCCTGGTCTTCCTCTTAAAAAAAGAAAAAGACCGGATTCCTTTTGTTCCCTGTCTTTTTCTGAGTTATCAGGCTTTACTGTTTTTTACAATTTTTAGCAGATAAGATTTCTTATTTTGTAGCTTTCGCTTCTAGATAATCGGCAATCGCAGCCACGTCCTTATCCCCACGTCCAGAGACGTTGATAATAATAATCTTGTCCTTGTCCAATTGTGGAGCACGTTTAACAGCTTCTGCAATGGCATGTGAACTTTCAATAGCTGGGAGGATTCCTTCTGTCTTACTGAGAAGAAGAAGGGCTTGAACGGCTTCATCATCTGTCGCTGCCACATATTCGACGCGACCAGAATCTTTAAAGAAGGCATGTTCCGGTCCAACCCCTGGGTAGTCCAATCCGGCAGAGATCGAGTACACTGGTGCTACATTTCCATCTTCACCAAAGACCGCATAAGTCTTCATTCCATCGACAACACCAACAGTCCCCTTGGTCATGGTTGCTGCGTGCTGATCTGTATCCAAGCCATGTCCAGCAGCTTCAACACCGACCAATTTGACTTCCTCATCGCCCACATATTGGGAGAAGGCACCAATGGCATTGGATCCACCACCGACACAGGCAATGACATAGTCCGGTAAACGACCTTCTTTTTCCAAGATTTGACGTTTCGATTCTTCACTGATGACTTTTTGGAATTCATGCACAATGGTTGGATAAGGGTGAGGTCCAACAGCAGAACCCAAGACATAAAAAGCATCCAGATCCGCCATCCATGCTCCAAAAGCAGCATCAACAGCATCTTTCAAGGTCTTCGTACCTGTTTCAACGGCATGAACGGTTGCCCCCATCATTTCCATGCGGAAGACATTGAGACGTTGGCGTTCAACGTCTTCTGCCCCCATGTAGACATCACAGGCCATACCGAACTTAGCTGCCGCAGCTGCTGTAGCTACACCATGTTGACCGGCTCCTGTTTCAGCAATCACGCGGGTTTTGCCCATGCGCTTAGCCAAGAGGATTTGCCCCAAGACGTTATTCAATTTATGCGAACCTAGGTGATTCAGGTCTTCACGTTTCAAATAAATTTTCGCCCCACCTAAATGCTCTGTCAAACTTTCCGCAAAGTAGAGCGGTGTTTCCCGGCCAGAATAATCTTTCAAATAATGTTTGTATTCTGCGATAAATTCTGGGTCATTTTTGTACTGTTCAAAGGTTGCCTCTAATTGATCGAGCAAGTTTTGAATAGGTTCTGGTACGAAAGACCCACCAAATTGTCCGAAATAGCCTTTTGTTTCTGTCATGATTGTGTCCTCTTTTCTATATCTTCAATTCTGTTTATGATCTTTTTCTCTCTCTGGTCCTTTGAGCTGCAGTCTCACAGGGTCCTTTTGAGATACAAAAAACCTCACACAGAAAAATCTGTGTGAGGACGATTCGATACCGCGGTGCCACCTCATTTGTAGGAAGACATACTTTCCCCTACATCTCTGACCTGTCTAGCAACAGGCTGCACGATAAGGTGTGCTCACCGAATTTTTATTGTTTCAAATTCATCATCATAAACGCATCAGCCCATTTCAAGATCCACCACTGCTTGTTCACAATGACCACAAGCTCCCTGGAAGTGAGAAAAATCTCTACTTTTCTGATGTCTTGAAGCTATTATAGCTTCCTACCTATCGTTTGTCAACCCAAAATTTGAAATCGTCTTCAATCGTTCGGATTTTGGACCAAACTAAGATGGCTTGTCCTTACTCATAGAAGCTTGTAGCCATTTAAAACACAGATAGGCTAGGTACGCTCCTAAGGTATTAGTCCACAAATCATCCACTTCAAAGACACGGTTGGCATCAAAAAAGAGATCTAACAAGACTTGACTGCATTCAATCCACAAGCTCATTGAAAAGCCAAAGAGCAAGACCCGTTTGCGACTCCTCAACCAGGGCCAGAGCCAAAGCAGCTGAAAGACCAAAGGGAATAAGAGAAAGATGTTGGCTATATTTTGTACAAACACCTTGATCAGCTGGACCAGACTGGTCACTTGAGCTAGGTTGATGAGGGAATTAAAGGGAACCAGCAATACGACTACTCGCCCAAAATGTTGGATACCAGGTGTTTCCATTCCTGGTTCAGGCCGTTGGGGGAGAAAACACATGAGACAGAGCAGGACAAAATAGAAGAAACTGCCACCTAGTAGCAGTTGTCTTCCTTTATTTGTTAATTGACCTTGTTCTATCAGCCCCTTGTTACGGTTGAACTTGTTCAACAATGGCTTTCTCCCGGTCTCTCTTCATCGTATTGGAACGCAATTGGCCACAAGCGGCATCGATATCCGTACCATGCTCTTGACGAACCACGCAGTTAACTCCATTTTTCTTCAAGGTGTCATAAAAGGCCATCACGCGCTCTCTTGGACTCCGGCTATACTGATCATGCTCACTAACTGGGTTGTAAGGAATCAAGTTTACATAAGATAGCTTCTTGATCTTTTTAAGGAGTTCTGCCAATTCTAAGGCTTGTTCGACACCATCATTGACTTCATTAAGCATGATGTACTCGAAGGTTACCCGACGGTTGGTCGTTTCGATATAGTACTCAATAGCCGCAAATAATTTCTCGATTGGGAAAGCGCGGTTGATTTTCATGATGCTGGAACGCAAGTCATTATTTGGAGCATGAAGTGATACCGCCAAGTTGACCTGAACCCCTTCATTAGCAAAATCACGAATCTTATGAGCCAAGCCAGAAGTTGAAACGGTAATGTGGCGGGCACCGATAGCCAGTCCCTTGTCATCATTGACCGTACGGACAAAGCTCAAGACATTCTTGTAGTTATCAAAGGGCTCACCAATTCCCATCACAACGATGTGGCTGACGCGTTCATCTTGACCACGCTCGTCAAAGTACTTTTGAACTAGCATGATTTGGGCAACGATTTCCCCACTGTTCAAGTCGCGTTGCTTCTTGATTAAACCAGATGCACAGAAGGTACAGCCGATGTTGCACCCTACCTGAGTGGTGACACAGACTGACAAGCCATAATGTTGGCGCATCAAAACTGTCTCGATCAACATGCCATCTGGCAATTCAAAAAGGTATTTGACAGTTCCATCTGCTGATTCTTGCACAATCCGTTGTTTCAAAGGATTGATCACGAACTGATCATTCAATGTTTCGATCAAGCTCTTAGATAGGTTGGTCATTTCTTCAAATGACTGGACACGTTTCCGATAGAGCCATTCCCAGATTTGGGTTGCTCGGAATTTCTTTTCACCATGTTCTTCTGCCCACTCGATCAGTTCTTGTCGAGTCAGGCCATAAATTGAAGGTTTCATCTTATCTCTTTTCTCTCTTTACTTTTGACGGATGACAAAGTGGCGTTCTTGCTCACCCTGTGCATCTTTTTTTCTAGACCGCTGACGGTTCTTTTTCTTTGGTTGAGAAGTCTTTTGTTTTTGCTCTTGTTCACGTTCTCGTTGCTGATTTTTAGAACGATTTCGGCGATTTTGACGACCGCCACGCTTAGTAGAACGGTTGCCCTCTTCCTGTTGTTTTGGAGAAGATTTCTTGTCAAAGGATGCTCGACGGGGTTCTGCATTTTCTAGGACAAAATAAGCACAGCCATAGCTACAGTATTCTAATAAATAATCTTCCAGGCGGCTAATTTTCTCTGCATCTGTGACCGGACGATCATCTTTATAGAAGCCACGTAGACGCAGCTGTTCATTGCTCCAATCACCGACAATATAATCAAATTTGGTTAAAACCTCTGAAAAACGCTGACCAAAGACCGTCGCATCAAAGGCTTCATTTTGGTTCTCAACCAGCTCAAATGTCAATTGTTCTGCTAGCACTTGATTGCCGACCAGACGAAATTCCGGTCCAGGATATTTATTATAATTAAATAATTCAGGGGATATTTCTTTGCGCATAGCCTTCCTTTATTCATACCTTTAGTTGTAACACTTTATTTTATCATAAATCCCTAGCTTTAGATAGAATTTCAACGGAAAAGAGAGATTCTGTAAAAAGTCTGACGATTTAATTTACCTCTTCTTCCTGTCTCATTAGAAAAAGTAGGCTTTTTCAAAGCTTACTCAAACGGAAAATAAAAAGAGACAAAGAGGGTGACCTTTGTCTCTAGGAATGTTCATCTCGTGATGTGAGGGGTAAATAAAGAGTGATTTTCGTATAGCTATTAGCCTTAGAATCAATCTCCATATGATAGCTAGCCCCAAACTGTAACCGCAAGCGTTGATCCACATTTTTCAAACCAACTCCTCCTAGTCGAAGAAGAGTTTGGTCTGTCGACTCAGACAAGGCAAAGCCTCGTCCATTATCGTAAATCGTCAGGACCACTTGTTCTTCTCTGATTTCCGAAGTGACTCGTATCACGCCCGGCCGATCCATCTCCTTGATGCCGTGATAGATGGCATTTTCCACTAAGGGTTGTAGGACCAGTTTAGGAAGCTGATAATCTCCCAACCTTCCCTCTTCTAAAATTTCATAATTCAACTTATCCCCATAGCGTTGTTTCTGAATGAAGAGATACTGGCGCACATGGTCTATTTCATCCTGAAGCCTAATTTGTTCTTGTCCTTGATTGAGAGCAAGGCGGAAATATTTGGCTAGGGACTTGGTCAGGTCAACCACCCGCTGACCATCATTAAACTCAGCCATCCAGACAATGGTATCCAAGGTGTTATAGAGGAAATGAGGATTAATTTGGGCTGCAAGAGCTCGCAGTTCATAGCGTCGTGCATTTTGTTCCTCTTCTTTAACCAATTGCATAAGGTTTTCAATTTGATCCAACATACGGTTGAAGGCTTGAGCAAGATCTACCAATTCAGGCGATCCTTTGGTAGTCGCCCGCAAGTGGGAATCACCAGCTCCTATTTTCAGAATGACGGCCTGTAAATCTTGTAGGGGTTTGATCCACAAGCGCAGAATGAACCAGATTCCCAGCCAGCACATGATGAGGACGAGAGCTCCTAAACCTATAAAGGAATAGAGCATTTGCGACTGAAGCATCTGGAGACCTTCCAGAGAAGCCACTCCAATTAAGGTCCAATCACTCTCTGGTATAGCAATTTGGTAGACAAAGTTCTGCCCCTTTTGGGCATAGCCATCCTTGACAGCAATATAGGGTTGCATGGCCTGCATTTCCTGACTGGAAGAATAGACTGTCTTTTTAGGATGGTAGACAAATTCATGCTTCTGATTGATGATGAAACTAAAGCCTTTTTTGCCCAGTTGGAGATGATCCAGATAAGCTTCTAGGCTCTGATAGCCAATATCTAGGCGCAAAACTCCTAGATTTTGACCAGAAGCATCCACCACTTCCTGGGTGATAGAAATCACCCACTTGTCCTTCTCTGAAGACAAGGATTCCTTCCGGGCTGGCGTCAAGACAGGAATGGCCCTCTTCTTGATAGCCTCCTGATACCAGCTTTCGTTCATCATATCCGATGAGGTCTGCATGCTAATTTGAGAATCCGTAGCAACAAGGCGTCCATCCTTAGTTACTAAGACAGCCGAAACCAGATCTGGGTCTGTCTCAATAATGGTTCGCATCAGACTTTGAACGGCTTCTGGGCTCACCTCCTTGTCTTGAGCAAACTGACGAATACTCTCTTCTTTACTGAGGACCGAGGTGGTCTGCTTCAATTTTTTCAGATAGGAGGTGATAAACTGACTACTCTGGTCGATACTATTGCGGGTTGTTCGCTCCGTCAGTTGGCCAATGGTTGCTGAGCTAGTTTGATAGTATAGACTACCGACTAAACCCAAGAGCAAGAGAATGAAGACAAATACATAGACAATCAGCTGAATCAGCAAAGGGTATCGTTTCATTCATACTCTCCTTTTTTGTATTGTCTTGGGGTTACACCGACTACTTGTTTAAAGCGTTGAGAAAAATAGTTCATATCCTCAAAGCCAACCTGATCTGCAATCTCATAAATCTTGAGATCGGTCGTCAAGAGTAAAAGTTTGGCCTTCTTCATCCGTTCTTGGATCAAGTATTCTTGAAAAGGGAGGCCCAATTTTTTCTTGATTAGGACACTCAGATAAGAGGGACTAAAACCCAGTTGAAGAGCCAAGTCCTTAAGGGTTAATTGGGAATCCGCTAAGCGGGAATGAATAGCCTCTTCCAACTCTGTCGAATGCCCCTGATCCACCAAGGTTTCAACCTGGGCTTTCTTTCCTTCCTCGTCTAGCTTATTCTTGACTTTCTCCAGCATCTCTTCAATATCCGCTTTTGAAAAGGGCTTGAGGAGATAGTCATCTGCTCCGAGTCGAATGGCTTTCTGAGCAAACTCAAAATCATCATAGCCTGTTAGAAAGATGATATGGCAGGACGGAGCTTTCTCTCGGACTAGTTGGGCCAAATCTAAGCCATTCAACTGTGGCATATTGATATCAGTCAAGAGAAGATCAGCCGGTTGTACTTGAAATTTTTCCCAAGCTATTCGCCCATTTTCCGCTTGGTCAATGACCTTCATCCCAAACTGTTCATAATTCACTAGAGAAGTAAGTCCCTGCCGAACCAGCTCTTCGTCTTCTACAATCATGATTGAATACATGTGTTTCACCTACTTATCCTTGTTATACTCATTATATCAAAGTAGGTCGCAAAAAGTCTCAGACATAGTCCAACAAATAGCCGTAGCCCTTTTCTGCCATCTCTGCTTTAGGAATGAATTTAATTGACAAACTATTGATACAGTAGCGAAGGCCACCTTTTTCCTTAGGTCCATCAGTAAAGACGTGGCCTAGATGGGAATTTCCTACTCGACTCCGAACCTCTGTCCGAGTCATATTGAAACTCTTATCTTCCTTGTAGGTTGCCACATCGGGACTGATCGGCCGGCTAAAGCTTGGCCAACCACAACCGGAATCAAATTTATCTTTTGAGGAGAAGAGGGGCTCTCCTGTTACGACATCCACATAGATGCCCGCTTCAAACTTATCCCAATAGCGGTTAGAAAAAGCACGCTCTGTATCATTCTCTTGCGTCACTGCATATTCTTCGGGCGATAACTTCTTCTTGATCTCTTCATCGCTTGGTTTTGGATAACGACTAGCGTCAATAACCGGATAAGAAGCTTGATTCACATCAATGTGACAATAGCCATTCGGATGTTTCTGTAGATAGTCCTGATGGTAGTCTTCCGCCTTGATATAATTAGCAAGTTCTTCTTTTTCTACAGCCAAAGGCTTATCATATTTCTTTGCCACTTCTTCAAATACTTGGTTTATGGTTGGCAAATCTGCTTGATCGGTGTAATAAACTCCTGTCCGATATTGACTGCCCTGATCATTTCCCTGACGGTTTTTTGATGTTGGATCAATAATCCGGAAATAGTGTAGAAGCAGTTCTTTCAAGGAAACCTTCTTGACATTATAGGTGATGTGTACCGTTTCGGCATGCCCTGTTTGGTTGACCAGTTCATACTTGGTAGTATCCCCTTTTCCATTGGCATAACCTGATTCGGCATCAATGACGCCTGGAACACGGGAAAAATACTCTTCCACACCCCAGAAGCAGCCACCAGCTAGATAGATTTCTCGTTGGTCTTCTGGATTGACTTTTTCTTCCTTCTTTTTGTTTGCTACTGGTGTCTGACTCATGGACGCTTTTTTGATCTGCTCAGTCGTCGCATCTGATGTATCCAAGGCCATGGATCCTTTGATAAGGAAAAAGAGTCCAAAACAAAGCAGGCCCACTAAAAGAACGGAAATGAGTTTCCATTTTGTTTCCATTTTATGTCCTCCTTACTTCATTTCTTTTAGAGTCTGGACGATGTCTTCCTTACTCATATAGCCGATATGGGTCTTGGCGAGAGTTCCATCGCTCGCAATAAAGAGAGCAGATGGATAAGAGCGAATCCCGTACTCTTTGAGCAAGTCGCCCTTACTATCCATCAAGACTGGGAAATCTTTGTAGTCCAAAGCCTGGTACCAATTTTTAAAGTCATCGGCTGATTTTTCCCCATTGAATGTCGGAGCGACAACAGTTAGAACTACATAATCTTTACCTTCCTCTGCCTTTGCTAAATCATTTGTGTCACCTAATGTTGAAAGACAGATTGAGCACCAGGAAGCCCAAAACTTGAGATAGACTTTCTTCCCTTTGTAATCTGATAAGCGGTAGGTCTTGCCGTCTACTCCTTGCAGGCTAAAATCCAAAACCTTCTTGCCAACTTGCTCTGAACCTCCCGCTTTGGCTGTCTGCTTAGTCTCGCTTTTATTGGATGACTCCATTCCCTGGGCGGAGCAGGCCCCTAACAATCCTACACAGAAAAGTCCTGTCGCTATTAAGGCCATTTTTTTCATGTCTTCCTCCTCTCTAAATTGGGAGAAAGTCGCCCAAGCAGACGACCTCCTCTTCCTATTGTCCTTTATTGGTCTGATTTCATGTCAGATGAGTCACTCATGTCGTCCTTCATCTCTGAATCGCTCGATTTCATCTTATCTTCTTTCATGTCGTCTTTCATTTCAGAACTGCTATCAGACATCATAGATGAATCTTTCATATCGTCTTTTTTCATTTTATCATCGGACATGGACGAATCCTTCATATCGTCCTTCTTCATCATACTACTATCGTCCGTTTTTTTCATATCTGAATCAGATTTTTTTCCAGAACAAGCTGCTAAAGTGACGATGCTAAGTGTAGCAATAGTAAGTGCAAGAATTTTTTTCATGATTTTTCTCCTTTAATCATTCAAGATTAGTGAAACAGGGATGCTAGGCTGTTGAGATTGCCCAGCATGAGCAAGATGCCCATCAAGACGATGAGAGCACCACCGATTTTTTTCAAGGTCCCCATATGAGGCTTGAGTTTGGCAAAGCGTTGCAAGACCCACCCTGAAGCCAGGGCCAAGAGTAGGAAGGGAAGAGCTAAGCCCAAGGTGTAAACCAGCATTAAGAGCGCTCCTTGTAGAGCACCATTTCCTCCAGAAGCCGCAATCGCTAAAACGGAGCTCAATACAGGTCCGACACAAGGAGTCCACCCAAAACTAAAGGTCACTCCAATTAGAAAGGCATTGAAGAATTCGTTGCGTTTTTCGTCCTTCTTCAGTTGGATACTCTTTTGTTTTTGGAGTTGCTGAAGATTGATGAGGCCCATCTGATGGATTCCCAATAAGATGACAATCCCTCCTAGTAGGTAACGGAACCAGGGAGCATAAAGCACCTGGCCAAGGGCCCCTGCACCGTATCCTAGAATCAGGAAAACAGTTGATAGACCTGCGATAAAACAAAGAGTCTTCACCAGGCCATACCAAGAAATGTCTCTTCCAAAAATACGCACCGTTTTTTCATGCTCAGAATCCAATAGAATCCCTACATAGACTGGCATCAGTGGCAAAATACATGGGGAGAAAAAGGATAGAACTCCCGCTAAGAATACTGAAATGGAAAACAAACTGGTTTGAATCATTTCACTACCTCCCTTTCTTTCTGACACCAGTATAAAGAAAAAATCCCTCTAAAAATAGAGAGATTGATAAGCAAAAACTTGAATTTGATTAGAAGGTGATTAATTCTTCGGATGAGCCTTTATCCATGCTACGAACTCGTCATAAGAGTGAATTTGTGTTTTCTCTCCAGTTGTTTCGTCTGTAGCATACAGTTCCATGACTTCTTGACCTGCTGGCGCAAACCAATGAATGATTTTATCAAACCATTCGCGCTCATTGTATTGTTTAGGGCGGAAATAAATACTATTTAAATATTTTATATTTTTTTCTACTTTTGGAAATAATTTAGTAAAATTAGATCCATTAACATTAATTTTAGATGATTCATCATTCATAGGGTATATAAAATTTTTAGATCGTGAAAGATGATATTTTGCTAGATTATCATCAATTTGCTCAGATATTCCTCCCCTATCCCAATCATATTTGTTTTTAAAATATTGTTGTTGCTTTTGGTTGATCTTCTGCATCTCTTTTTCAGAAATGTCATTATATCCTCCCCCATTAGCTAAAAACAGGATAGGTCTAATATTATCACCCATCAAGTCGTGATCACTTAATTTTTCCAAATTAAGTGTAAGATAATCGTCTCCGTTTTGTAAATAGGTCTGAGGAGCATTATTTGGTGCACGGTACAAATTATTTTTCCCAAGCAATTTATATAAGTCGAATTTAATAATTTTTTCTTTATCACTTTGTATATCATAACTAATAATTTGGTAATATTCTTCATTTCCAATCGGAGGAATCTTCTCAAAATTGCCAGTATAAAGAGTGTGCGAAGAAACAGTTGTAACATAATTTTCTCCATATAAAACAACACCATCCAAATAATTATTTACGGCAACAAAAACAAATTTATCGTTATCAAATAATTGTATTTTTCTAATTTTAGATGGTATATCATCTCTATACATCTTCTCAGGTGCTTTTTTGAGTCTCATAAAAATTATACTACCAACAATAAGCATAATTAGGAATATGAGCAACCTAGCCTTATTTTTGTGTCGCACTATGAGTTTCTCCTATTTTTCTTTTACTTCACATCACCAAATGCCTTTTTCAAAGACCACTCCTTTTCATTTGATAACCGTTGATCATCTACTTGATGTTATTGTTTTCATGTGAGCTTCATTACTTTACTTGTCTCGGAAATTTCTTCTACTTCTTCTTCAAATAATCAATGGCGTCTTGAAGGGTTTTGACGGGGACAATTTTCATCTTCGAATGAATTTGTTTCGCTGCTTCTTTAGCGGTTTCATAGTTCGATTTAGCCTTGGGATTGGCTTTCTTTTCTTCTTTGGAAACAGGGTTATTAGGGGCAAAGAAAATTTCTGCTCCTTCTTTATCGGCCGCGACGACTTTCTTGTCAATCCCACCGATATCGCCAACCGTTCCATCTTGGTTAATGGTTCCTGTCCCTGCAATATGGCGTCCCTGACGAAGATCTGGATCAGCCACTTGGGTGTAGATGGCTAGGCTAAACATCATACCGGCACTTGGTCCACCAATCCCTTGAGTCGCAAACTGGACAGGAACATCGCCTTTGGCTTCAGTCCGGTCGATCAGGCTAATCCCAATTCCGTTTTTCCCGTTGGACAATTTGATGATTTTTCCGTCTGCGGTCTTGGTTTGTCCATCCTCAATATAGGTCACCGAAACAGGGTCGCCAATTTTTTGAGAACCGACATAGTCAATCAATTCTTTGGAACTCTTAAAGGTCTTACCATTCACACCGGTGACGGTATCCGCAATGTTCAAGATTCCCTTAAAGGTCGAGTCATCTGCCACCTGCATGACATAAACACCAAGAAAGTCCATCTGGGTTTCTTTTCCAGCTGTCTTTAACCCTTGGTAGATGGCCATATTTTGCGAGGTTTCCATATAGAATTGGTTAATCCGCGTAAATTCTTGGTTTGAACTACCACCTGTCATATCCTTGGCAGAGTAGATATCTGTAAAAGGTGTCGCCCAAGCATAGATCAAATCAGCCGGAGTCGCTTCTTTCACCGCGACAGTTACAAAATCATAGGATCCCGACTTGGTATCCATTTTTCCATCGACTGTCATAACGGATCGAATGTCTTCTGCCGTTCCTGGCATCTCAATATAATAGGGAAGGCGAATCACAAAAGCAGCTAGCAAGAGGAGCAAGAAAAGAACGCCTGCAATCGGCCATCGGTATTCTTTCAATCGTCCTTTTTTCTTTTTAGTGGGCAAGCTTGGTTTATTCGCTTGTGTCATCTTTGATTTCCTCCATTACACTCTCTGGTACATAAGGTGAGATATCCTGCTGAAAAGCCAGCAACTCTCGAATACGGGTGGAACTAATAGCCTGATAAGGAGGCTGGGCATAGAGATAAATGGTCTCCACTTCAGGCGCTAACTGGTGGTTAAAATAATCCATATTGGCTTCGTATACCAGATCCTGTGCATTGCGCAAACCCCGGATCAAGGTGATGACCCCAAGATTGCGCGCCACTGTCACAGCCAACTCTTGAGTCGACGTCACAATTTCAACATTACCCAAATGAGCCAAGGCCCCTTCTACCATACGCACGCGCTGCTCAATGGAAAAGAGTCCAACTTTTTCCGCATTATAAAAAATTCCGACATAGACACGATCGAACAAGCGACTCGCCCGCTCGATCAATTGCACATGCCCAATGGTAATCGGATCAAACGATCCTGTAAACAATCCACTTCTATCTGACATATACTGTTACCTTACTAATTCCATAGATTTTTTCTTTCCAGATCCCCACTTGTCCGATTTCCTCAGGGAGTTCCACATGTTTATCGGTTTCGCACACAATCATGATGTCTTCTGATAAGAGGTGGCGCTCGCACAAGATTTCGATATCTCGGACAATCTCTTCCTTGGCATAAGGCGGGTCTAAGAAAACCAGATCAAAAGCGCCCGTTAGAAGCCCCAAGGCTTGCTTGGCCTCCATTTTTAACAGTTGAAACCGTTCCTTTTCCTTGGTCATGGCAATATTGGCTGCCACGATTTCCTGCGCTCTACGATCTCTTTCCACTAGAACCGCCTCTGACATGCCTCGAGAGACTGCCTCAATAGAGAGGCCACCGCTTCCTGCATAGAGATCCAGTACTCTTCCGCCGTCAAAGTAAGGACCGATCATATTAAACATGGCCCCTCTGACCTTATCAGAAGTCGGTCTGGTTGTTTTTCCTTCAAGTGTTTTGAGGGGACGTCCCCCATAGGTTCCGGATACTATTTTCATAGGGACCATTATACCAAAAAAAATCAGAAAATTGCGATTTGATATGTTCAAATGACATGTAAAAGAGGCTGGGACAAAAGTCCTAGCCTCTCAATTATCTTTGGATTGTCGAGCA
>ERZ772972.443-NODE-443-length-15263-cov-5.702722_pt1 | contig 15263 bp, 14 predicted proteins | sample MGYA00580673_ERZ772972 | MGnify/ENA primary metagenome ERZ772972 (study PRJEB29015, sample SAMEA2738051) | human oral metagenome | biome: human oral; feature: human-associated habitat; material: saliva | place: China | collected 2229 ... | reverse complement strand
GCGGCCCCGAGCTGGCCGACGAGCTCGAAGAGAACGGCTACGACAAGTACCTGGGTCTCTGATCGCCGTGTCCACGGACTTCACCGCCGCCGAGCTCGACGCGATTCGCATCGACTTTCCGATTCTGAGTCGCGTCGGGCGCGGCGGCGCGCCCATTGCGTACCTCGATGCGTCTGCTACGTCGCAGAAACCTGCCTGCGTCATTGATGCCGAGGCCGACTTCTACCGTCGCAGCAACGGCGCGGTCCATCGCGGTACGCACCTCCTCGGCGACGAGGCGACCGACGCCTTCGAGAGCGCTCGGGGTGCCCTGGCCTCGTTCGTGGGCGTTTCACCCGACGAGATCGTGTGGACCAAGAACGCGACCGAGGCGATCAACCTCGTTGCGCTCTCCATGGGACACGCGTCGCAGGGGATGGGCGGCGCAGAGTCTGCCGCCCTGCGCGTGGGACCGGGCGACCGCATCGTCTGCACCCGCGCCGAGCACCACGCGAACATCGTTCCGTGGCAGCAGCTGTGTGAACGCACGGGTGCGGAGCTCGCATGGCTCGATCTGACGCCCGATGGCCGCATCGACCTGGACACGCTGTCTGTGATCACGCCGAACACCCGGCTGGTCGCGTTTACCCACGTGTCCAATGTGACTGGCGCTGTGTCACCCGTTGCGGCCGTGACTGCGGCTGCCCGGGCCGTCGGCGCACTCATCCTCCTCGATACGTGCCAGTCCAGCGCGCATATGCCACTCGACTTGTCCGCGCTCGACGTGGACTTCGCGGTGTTTTCGTCCCACAAGATGCTCGGCCCCACGGGCGCGGGTGCCCTGTGGGGACGTCGTGCGCTTCTGGCTGCGATGCCGCCTGTCCTGACGGGCGGATCGATGATCGAATGGGTGACCATGGAGGAATCGACCTTCATGGCTCCGCCCGAGCGCTTCGAAGCAGGTTCGCAGCCCGTCGCACAGATCGCTGCCTGGGCTGAGGCACTGCGCTACCTGTCGACACTCGGCATGGACCGAGTGGCGGCCCACGAGCATGCACTCACTTCTATGATGCTTGACGGCATTTCGTCAATCGACGGCATTCAGGTCCTCGGTCCGGACTCGGACGTCGATCGCATCGGCGTCGTCGCCTTCGCCGTTGACGGTGTGCATCCGCATGACGTCGGGCAGTTCATGGACTCCGTGGATGTCGCGGTGCGCGTCGGACACCACTGCGCGATCCCGCTCCACACGTTCTTCCAGGTGCGCTCTTCCGCGCGTGCGTCGGTCGCACCAACCACCACCGCGCAGGAGATTGACCGTCTCGTCGATGGCCTATCGAAGGTACGCAGTTTCTTCGGACGATAGAATCGCCAAGAGTACCGGAATCATTTGGAAAGGTAGCCATGGGAAGTCTTGAGCAGTTGTACCAGCAGGTGATCCTCGATCACGCCCGTGAGAAGCACGGTGCGGGGGATCCGAGCGGTATGGATGCTTCGTCGCACCAGGTGAACCCCACGTGCGGCGACGAAGTGACGCTGGGCGTCACGCTAGACGGGGAACGTCTTGCTTCCCTGCAGTGGGATGGCGACGGCTGCTCGATCTCGCGCGCGTCTCTGTCCATGATGACCGACCTGACCCAGGGCAAGTCCGCCGAGGAAATCGGCCGCCTGTACCGGGACATGGAGGTCATGATGCATTCGCGTAACCTCGGCGTCGACGACGAGATTCTCGACGACCTGGGCGACGCGGCTGCTCTCGAATCCACGTCGCAGTTTGCGAATCGCGTGAAGTGCGCCCTCCTGGGCTGGTACGCCTTGCGTGACGCGATGGCCAAGTCCGGCATTGATATTTCCACCGCGGGCGAGCCCGCTGAGCAGTAAAGGAACACCCATGAGCAACCCGATGGCTCAGTCTGAGCCCGTCGAGCAGCGCTTCGGCGTGCCCGCGCAGGAAGCGCCGGCCGAGGAGCCCACCCGTCAGATCGACGGCACCGACGTCATTGAGCAGGGCACACTGGCAGCCGAGAACGTGCTGGAGGCCCTCAAGGACGTCATCGACCCGGAGCTGGGCATCAACATCGTCGATCTCGGCCTGGTCTACGGCGTCGTCATCGGCTCTGAAAACCAGGTGCGCCTCGACATGACGCTGACATCGGCCGCCTGCCCGCTGACCGACGTCATCGAGCGCCAGGCGCAGACGATTCTGTCTGGTGTCACCGACGAGGTCCAGATCAACTGGGTCTGGATGCCGCCGTGGGGTCCGGATCGCATCACGCCCGATGGACGCGAGCAGCTGCGTGCGATCGGCTTTAACGTCTGATCGACACATGCCGTGAATCCCCCGGAAGCGTGAGCTTCCGGGGGATTGTTGTATGCGGTGGGGGGATGAGCCCGTCCTCAGTAGTGCGCGACCTAGCGGCCCAGTGCCTCGCGTACCACTTGCGCGACCTTGCGACGCAGGATCTTCCCCATCTGATTGCGCGGAAGCTCGGCGATGATGACGAGCTGGCGGGGGAGAGCGTAGTGCGCAATCGTCTTCTCTGCCCAGGCGCGCACCTCCTCGAGGGTCAGCGGGGCGCTGCCGTCCTCCATGATGATGGCTGCGGCGACCTCTTCAGTCGCCTCCGAGACGGGAACACCCACGACGGCGACGTCGTTGATCGACGGGTGAGTGCGAATTGCAGCCTCCACCTGGGAGGGGTAGACGTTGAAACCGCCGGAAAGGATCAGCTCCTTCTTACGGTCTGCCATCGAAATGAAGCCGTCACTGTTGACGCCGATGTCCCCGGTCTTGAACCAGCCCTCAGACGTAAACACGCGCGCGGTCTCTTCGGGCGCGTCCAGGTACCCTTCAAAGACCTGAGGACCACGAACAATGATCTCTCCAGGCTGGCCATCCTCAACGTCGAGCGTATCGTCGTCGAGAGAGACGAGGCGCAGCTGCGTGGACGGGAACGGAACGCCGAGAACGCCGTGGCGGCGCTTATCAGACAGGGGAGCACCCGTGAGGACGGGAGCGGTCTCGGAGAGCCCATAGCCCTCGACGATGATACCGCCGGTGGTTTCCTCCCACTCCCGCGCGAGCGTCGTCGACAGTGGCATAGCCCCGGCAACCGAATAACGGATAGACGTCAGGTCTGTGTTCGTCTTCCGGGCCTGCCTCAGGATTCTCTCGAACATGGGAGGAACACCCACGAAGAACGTCACCGGGCGGCGCTTGTGCGCGTCGAGAGCCATCTGCGCGTCGAACTTCGGGAGCACGACCTGGGTGGCCGCCTTGCGCACGGACGCGCACAGGAAGAACGTCAGACCGAAGGCGTGGAAGTAGGGGAGCAGCGAGAAGAACGTCTCCGCGCCCTCGTGCAGCTTCCAGACCCAAAACATGCACTGATTGACGTTGACCCCAATGTTGCGGTGAGTCAGGGGAGCGGACTTGGGGATGCCGTTCGTTCCGGAAGTGTGCAGGATAACCGCGCGATCGTCGGGGGAGGGCAGCGGGAACGACGGATCAATGGGCGTCGACGAGGCCGTGGCACGGTCCCACGATCGCGTGCCTGCAGGGACGGGGCCGCGCAGCTGCGCGCGTGTCTCGCGTGCGCGAGCGACCGGGAGCGTGAGCAGGAAGCGCTGTGAGGCGGGCATCCCATGCGAAATATCTACCGTGAACACGGTGTCGAGAACGCCGAGCGGATAGGCATCCACGCACTTTTCCCACACGATCGCCACCTTGCCGCCGTGGCGGTCCAGCTGGCCCGCGATCTCCGAAGCCGGGGCGAGTGGATTATGCTGCGCGGCGACCGCCCCAATACGCATACACGCGTAGAAGGCAACAAAAGCCTGCGGGCAGTTCGGTAGCGCGATGGCCACCGTATCGCCCGGCCCGACCCCGGCCTCGTGCAGAACCCGAGCAGCCCTTTGGACCTGATCACGCACCTGTGCGTACGTGGTCGTTGCCCCGAAGTAGTCGAGCGCGACGCGATCGGGATACAAGCGCGCCGCATCGTCCAAAAGGCCGTACAGCGACTCATCAGGCACGGGCACCTCGTAGGGGACCGCGTCGTACATGTCGTGAGCCTGCTCGACGATGCTGCGTGTCATGACTTCCTCCTGCGAATCAGCGCACTCAATTGTACCGATCAGCGCGCTGCTCACACCCGAGGAACGCTCCAGGTGTCACACGTCGAGATATCGCCGGAATCGAGTCCGCGCTGCAGCCACGTTGCGCGCTGCTGCGCACTACCATGCGTCCACGTCTCTGGGTTCGAGGAACCCTGGTACTTCTCCTGCAGACGGTCATCCCCGATTGCCTGAGCGGTCTGAAGCGCACCCACAACCTGATCAGCTGTCGGAGTCTTCAGGAACGGGGTACCGGTCGAAGGATCGGGGGTGTTGGACGCCCAGTGCATCCACACACCCGCGTAGCAGTCGGCCTGGAGCTCGCTGCGCACGCCCGCACCCTGTTCGCCGGACTCTCGGGTGTCATGCGCACGGAAGACACCCTGGATGTTCTGGATGTGGTGTCCCCACTCGTGGGCCACGACGTACTCCTGTGCGAGCACCGAATCGGAGGCACCGTACTTGGAGACCATGTCGTCGAAGAACCCGAGGTCGAGATACACCGTCGAATCTCCGGGGCAGTAGAATGGGCCCACGGCACTCGTCGCGTTACCGCACGCGGTGGACACGGAGTTCGTGAAGATCTGGAAATCGGGCAGCTGGTACGCGACGCCCGCATCCTGGGCGGACAGCTGGGTCTTCCACACCGCGTCGAGGGACTGCGCGGTGGCCACCATGCGGCACTCAACGCGAGTGTTGGCGTCGTGTCCGGTCCGGCAGGTGGACGTGTCGACCGCCGACGAAGAGGGCGACGGCGCGTCGGAAGACGTTGACAGCAGGCCCGTCAGATCGATGCCGGTGAAATAGGAGAACCCGAGGATCAAGAGAACACCGAGGAGCGAGCCGCCGCCCGCACCTGCGATCTTCCGCCCGGCGCCGGACGTGCCAACGCGCGAGGGATCCAAACGGATGTTGTCATTGAAACTCATGGTTGCTCCACACTTTCAGCGGCGGCGCCCGGCCTCGTAACGGCCAAGCATGTCGGAACGGAACTCGTCAAAGCACCCGTTGACGATCGATGCGCGGATTCCATCGACGAGACGCAGTGTAAACCACTCGTTGTGAATGGTCGCGAGCGTCGCCGACAGGATCTCCTTTGCCTTGAACAGGTGATGAAGGTAGGCACGGGTGTAGTGGGTGCAGGTGTAGCACTCGCAGCCCTCAACGAGCGGCGTGAAATCCCTCTTGAAACGCGCATTCGTGATGTTGAAACGCCCGTCGGGCGTGTAGATAGCGGCGTTACGCGCGACGCGCGAAGGATTGACGCAGTCGAACGTGTCGGCGCCGGCTGCGACGCCTGCGAAGAGGTCCTCAGGCTCAGAAATACCCAGGAGGTGGCGGGGACGATCCTCGCCCAGTTCCTCACAGACCCACGAGACGATCGTCCCGAGGTTTTCCTTCTCGAGGGCGCCACCGACGCCGAATCCGTCGAAGCGCTGGCCGTCGACCTCCATGTCCGCCATCGTGCGCGCGGCATGGCGACGCAGATCCTCCCACTGGGCGCCCTGGATAACACCCCACAGCTGCTGATACGGCTTGTGAGAGCGCTCCTCCGTGAGGCGCTTGTGCTCGGCGAGGCATCGTGCCGCCCACGCGTGGGTGCGCTCGAGAGATTCCTCCTGGTAGGAACGCGGGTGGAGCAGGCTCGTCAGCTCATCGAAGGCGAACATGATGTCGGAGCCGAGCTGGTGCTGGATCCCCATCGACACCTCAGGGTTAAAGCGATGCTTCGTGCCGTCAATGTGGCTGGAGAAGATGACGCCGTCGTCGTCGACGACCGCGTTGGATGCCTTGATGGCCTGCATCTGAACAGCGGGGTCGGTTGGGTCGGCCTGCCCGGAGAACTCCTGCGACAGGACCTTCTTGAAGCCGGCTCCAAGAGATAGGACCTGGAAGCCACCCGAATCGGTGTACGTTGGGCCTGACCAGTTCATGAACTGACCGAAGCCTCCGGCCTCGTCGACGATGTCAGAACCGGGCTGAAGGTACAGGTGGTAGGCGTTCGCGAGCACCGCCTGGGCGCCGAGCGAGCGCACCATCTCGGGCGTGAGGGCCTTGACGGTGGCCTTCGTGCCGACGGGGATGAACGCGGGGGTCGCGATCGTCCCGTGCGCCGTGTGGATGACGCCGGTGCGTCCCAGGCCGCCATGAGACTCGAGACGATGGCCGAGCGTGAATCCGCGGTCGGGGGAGTGCCCACCCGACGAGGCCGGGGCCTCGAAGGGCGTGAGCTGCTCGGGAGCGGGGGCTGCGAGCCAGTTCTCGTTCATCAGTCGAAGACCTCGTCCTTCTTCAAGCCCTCGGTGCGGCGGATCGCCGCGATGACCGGGTAGGTGAGGGGCAGGAGAACAACCTCGAGCAGCACCTTATAGAAGTAGCCGGTGACGGTGTAGTTGATGAAGTTGCCCAGCGACATCTCGCCGTAGAAGAGAATCGTGCAAAACAGGATGGTGTCTGCGGCCTCGCCGACGATCGTCGAGCCGATGAGTCGAGCCCACAGGTGCTTGGATCCCCAGCGGCGGCGGATCCACACGAGCACGTAGGAGTTGAGGAGCTGGCCTGCTAGGTAGCCGACGAGCGATGCCAGGACCGCGCGCCACACGACACCGAGGACTGCGGCAAAAGCCTCCTGGTTTTCGTAATCGGGGGCTGGAGGCAGGTATTGCACGACGAAGAATGTGAAGGAGGCCAATAGGGAGGCCACGAATCCCATGATGATGACGCGCTTAGCCCGAGCAAATCCGTAGACTTCCGACAGCACATCGCCGATGATGTACGTCAGCGGGAAGAGGATCGCGCCCCCGTCGAAAATGAGATAGTAAGTGGACGTGCCGAGCATGAACGCCTTGGTCGCGGCGATATTCGAGATGAGCAGCAGCGCCACGAAGGCGACAGAGACGATGTCGAGGGCGCGCGCGGGGCGCGCCGATCCAGACGGGACCGGGCTATCGGACATGGGATGAAACCTCGCAAAGCTGAGTAGATAACGGTTAATTACGACACCCATTGTGCCCGCTTCTTGCGTGATTATGCGCAACAGAGCCGCCTCATAGGCGGGTTGATTCGCCCACACGCACCCCTCCCTCTACTCTTGGAGCGTGATTAACGTCCAGGATTTCTCGTTGCGCATCGGCCCCCGCGAGCTCGTCAACCACGCGAGCTTCCGTATCGACAAAGGCATGTGTATCGGCCTCGTCGGACGCAATGGCGCGGGAAAGACGACGACGATGAGGCTGCTCGCGGGCGAAGGTGACCGCGGAGGGGCCGCCGAATACACCGGCACAATCTCCTCGAATGGGACGGTCGGCTACCTGGCTCAGGACACGCACGTGGGTGATCCGTCGATGAAGGCCCGCGACCGCATCATCTCCGTGCGCGGCATCGACTCCATCATCGCGCGCATCCGCAAGGCCGAACAAGAGATGTCCACGACCGAGGGCGCTCGGCAGCAGCGTGCCATGGAACGGTACGTGAAGCTCGACCAGCAGTTTACGAACTCCGGCGGCTGGGCAGCCAACGCCGAGGCGGCCCAGATCGCGCACTCGTTAGGACTGGAAGACCGGGTCCTTGATCAGACCCTCGATACGCTGTCGGGTGGCCAGCGTCGACGCGTCGAGCTGGCGCGCGTGCTCTTCTCCAACGCGGACGTGCTGCTGCTGGACGAGCCCACGAACCACCTCGACCACGATTCGATCGTGTGGCTCCGCGACTGGATCAAGACCTTCCCCGGCGGCGTCATGATCATCTCCCACGACGTGAAGCTTCTGGGGGATACCGTCAACCAGGTGTTCTACCTGGACGCGAACCGTGCGCAGATCGACATCTATCACCTCGGCTGGTCGGCCTACCTTAAGCAGCGTGAGGAAGATGAGCGTCGTCGCCGTAAGGAACGCGCTAACGCGTTGAAGAAGGCCGAACACCTCAAGGCTCAGGGCGAGAAGATGCGCGCGAAGGCCACGAAGGCCGTCGCTGCACAGCAGATGTTGCGCCGCGCCGAGGAACTGTTCGCGCAGGCAGGAGCGGAGATCGTCCAGGAGAAGGTCGCGCGCCTTCGCTTCCCCGACCCGGTGCCGTCGGGCCGTGTTCCCCTCACTGCTGAAGGCCTATCGAAGTCCTACGGCTCTCTCGAAGTGTTCACTGGTGTCGACCTGGCGATCGACCGCGGCTCCAAAGTCGTCGTGCTCGGCCTGAACGGCGCCGGTAAGACCACGCTGCTGCGGCTCCTGTCCGGCATCGAAGAGCCGGACTCCGGTCGCGTCGTTCCCGGTCACGGCCTCAAGCTCGGCTACTACGCACAGGAGCACGAGACACTCGACGAGACCCGCACGATCCGCGAAAACATGGCCGAGGCCGCCCCCACCCTCGACGACACCCACGTGCGCAACATTCTCGGCCAGTTCCTCTTCCAAGGTGACGACGTAGAAAAGCCCGTGTCGGTGCTCTCTGGCGGTGAGAAGACGCGTCTCGCCCTCGCGACGCTCGTGTCCTCGGGCGCGAACGTCCTCCTCCTCGACGAGCCCACCAACAACCTCGACCCGGCATCGCGCGAGGAAATCCTTGCGGCGCTACGTGACTACGAGGGCGCCGTCATCCTCGTGACGCATGATCCCGGCGCTGTCACGGCGCTCAACCCCGAGCGCGTCCTGCTGTTGCCTGACGCAGATGAGGACCTGTGGGACGACAGCTACCTGGATCTCGTTACCCTCACCTGACGGCGCCGCTTCGGCCGCTTCACGGCAGGTACGACAAAGGCCGGGACTGGAACACACCAGCCCCGGCCTCGTCGTAATCCTCAGAGCACCTTGGAGAAGAACTCCTTGGTTCGCTCAGACTTCGGGTTATCGATGACCTCGGAGGGAGCTCCGGCCTCGACGATGACGCCGCCATCCATAAAGACGACCTGATCGGCGACCTCGCGGGCGAACCCGATCTCATGGGTGACAACCGCCATCGTCATGCCCGATGCGGCCAGATCCTGCATCACCTGGAGTACCTCACCGACGAGCTCGGGATCGAGCGCTGAGGTCGGCTCGTCGAACAGCATGATCTCCGGATCCATGGCGAGCGCACGGGCGATGGCGACGCGCTGCTGCTGACCGCCGGACAGCTCGGCTGGGTAGTGGTCCGCGCGATCGGCCAAGCCGACGCGATCGAGGAGCTCGAGGGCCTGCGCGCGCGCCTCGCTCTTCGAACGCTTGAGAACCTGCACGGGTGCCTCCATGACGTTCTCCAACGCCGTCTTATGCGGGAACAGGTTGAAGCGCTGGAACACCATGCCGATCCGAGAACGCTGAGCAGCGATCTCCCTATCGTGCCGCTCATGCAGCACGCCGTTGCCGTCCTCGCGGTAGCCGAGCAGCTCGCCGTCAACGTACACGCGGCCGGCGCTGATGTCCTCGAGCATGTTCAGGCAGCGCAGGAGTGTCGACTTACCCGAGCCCGAGGGGCCGAGGATGACGCACACCTCGCCGGAAGCGATATCGAGGTCGATGCCGCGCAGGACGTGCAGGTCACCGAAGAACTTGTGGACTCCGCGAACGGAGACCATGGGCGTCGTGGTCGTCATGGGGTCACATCCAAAAACTTGAGCTTGGTGGCCTTGGCTTCGTCATCCTCATCGGAGGGAGACGATGCCTTGGGGGAGTGGGTGCCGGCGTTATCGCGGCGCTCGAAACCCTTGCCGTAGTACTTCTCGATGAAGGACTGAATCCACATCAGGAGGCTCGTGATGACGAGGTACCAAATCGCAGCCGCAATCAGGAGCGGCACGGGAGCGAAGGTCGCCTGGCCGCGCTGACGCGCGATGAACGTGAGTTCGAGAGTGAAGGGAATCGCCGACACCAGGGAGGTCGTCTTGAGCATCGAAATCGTCTCGTTGCCGATCGGCGGAACGATGACGCGCATCGCCTGGGGCAGGATGATGCGACGGAAGATCGTCGTGCGAGGCATACCGAGTGCGGTTGCTGCCTCCCACTGGCCCTTCGAGACGCTCAGCAGGCCCGCACGCATAATCTCAGCGAGGTACGCGCCTTCGTTCAGGCCCAAGCCGATGAACGCCATCCAGAACGGCGTAAAGTACGTGGCCGTATCAAACGTCAGCTCCCAGCCCCACAGCGAGCCGAGGAACGGCACGCCGAAGGAGAGCTTCGGGTACAGCGTGGGCAGTAGCGACCAGAAAATGAGCTGCGTGTAGATAGGGGTGCCACGGAAGAACCAGATGTAGGCCATCGCCACCCACCGCAGAACCGGATTCACCGACTGACGCATGATCGCCATCGTGATGGCGAGCGCGGTGCCCACCACCATCGCGAGGATCGTCAGAATGATTGTAAAGAGCACGCCCTGCATGATCGAACGCGAGAACAGCCACTGGAACACAACATGCCACTGGAAGTTGTCATTCGTCACCAGCGCGTGGGCAGCCATTGCGGCAAAGATTGCCGCGACGATGGCGCTCGCCCACCTCCCCGGGCGGGGGACCGGTTTCGCGTCGATCAGCTCAACGCCGTCTTTGATGGTTGCCATGAGATCCTCAGTCGTTCGTCGCCGGGTTCAGCTCGGCGGTGGTCATTGCGGCGTCCTGCGCGCCGTACGTCGCCAGAATGTCCTTCAGGTAGCCGTTGTCCATCAGGTACTGCATAGCCTTCTGGACAGCCTGCGTCAGCTGCTCGTCGTCCTTGTTCACGGCCACGCCCTGCGGTGCGGACTCGACGACGTCGCCGACCTGTTCGATCTTGCCACCGGACAGGTTGGTGGTGTAGCCGATGACTGTGGAGTCTGCGAAGGTCGCGTCGTACTGACCGCCGATTACCTTCGTGGTGATGTCAGTCTGCAGGTCGTGCGGCATGATCGTGATCTTGTCTTTGCCGTCGGCGACGCACTTCTCCGACAGCTCGGTCGCGTAGTCTTCCTGCGCGGTGCCGGTCTGCACGCCGATCGTCTTACCGCAGGGGTCGGTCGGATCGAAGTTCTTTGGGTTGCCCGCGGCGACGCCAAAGGCGGAGCCAACCTGCACGTAGGAGATCAGGTTTGCCTGCTGCTCGCGCTCGGAGGTAATCGTGAAGGAGGAGATGCCCACGTCGAACTTCGTACCCAGCGCGGGAATGATGGTGGGGAACTCCGCGTGGTTGGTGGTTCCCTCGTTCAGGCCCATGACCTTGGCGAGCGCCTTGTTGATGTCGACGTCATACCCCTGAGCGGTCTGCGAATCATCACCGAGGAACTCCGCGGGCGCGTAGTCGGCGGAGGCTCCGTTACGCAGCGTGCCACGCTCCTTGACCTCGTTGGGAACCAGGGCGGCGATGTCGTCGATGGTCGGGATCTTCGATACGTCGTACGAGGCCGTGGTTGCCGCCGCCGTGGAGTTATCCGTTCCGCTGGTCGCCGAGCTGGTCGACGTCGGGTCCGCGCAGGCGGCGAGGGGGAGAGCAGCTGCGGCTGCGAGGGCGATGAGGGCATGTGCCTTCGAGATTGTCATGATGTGCCTTCCGATGGGAGTGGGCTTCAGCCCGTGATTGCTACCATTATGCACCCATATGCATCTATATGCATATTATGCGCAAGGTGTCACGAGTCAGTCGACGCTCGGGTTGAGCGTGGCAGTCGTCAGTGCTGCATTCTCGGCGCCGTAGGAGGTCAAAATGTCGTTCAGGTAGCCGTTGTCCATGAGGTACTGCATGGCCTTTTGAACTGCTTCGGCAAGCTGCGCGTCATCCTTTGCCACTGCGACGCCCTGGGGGGCCGATTCGAAGGTGTCGCCAAGCTGCTCAATCTTTCCGGCAGACTGCGCGCTCGTGTAGCCGATGACTGTCGAGTCTGCAAGGGTCGCGTCGTATTGGCCGCCGATGAGCTTGGTGGTGATATCCGTCTGCAGCTCGTGAGGCATGACGGTGATTGTGCCCTTGCCGGCTGCGACGCACTCGTCAGAGAGGGCTGCCGCATATTCCTCCTGAGCCGTGCCGGTCTGAACCGCAATGGTCGTACCGCATGGGTTAGACGGGTCGAAGTTCTTCGGATTGCCAGCGGCGACGCCCCATGCGGATCCGACGTTCAGGTAGGACACCATGTTGACCTGCTGCTCACGCTCGGAGGTAATGGTGAATGATGAGATGCCCACGTCGAACTTCGTCCCGAGAGCAGGGATGATCGTGGGGAATTCGGAGTGCTTTGTTTCTCCGGAATTCAGGCCCATGACCTTGGCGAGCGCTTTGTTGATGTCGATGTCGTAGCCGATGGGGGTCTGCCCATCGGCGTCCATGTATTCCGCGGGCGCGTATCCGGTAGAGGCTCCGTTGCGCAGGGTGCCCCGCTTCTTGATGTCGTCGGGAACAAGCGCTGCAATCTCGTCGACGGTTGGGATCGCTGAGACGTCGTAGTGCGAGGTGGCCGATGCGGTTGCCCCTGTCGTAGCATCTGCGGTGCTCGTAGTCGTTGCCGGGTCTGCGCATGCGGCCATGGAGGTCGCGGTGGTGGCCAGAGTGAGCGCGGCAAGAATCCTCTTGGTGTGCATGAGTATGTTCCTCGGTATCCGTGATTCGAGCGATGTTGTGTAATGGATATGCAACCAGCTGCATACTATGCGTGTCGAATGAGTCTCGGATCGTGGATACACAAGTGGGCAAGCACATGGTGCTTGCCCACTTGAAAAAGCTCAGTTACCGCGAAGCGCGCGGCGTGACGGCTTGGCGCGCAGGGGATCGATGCCCTTCGGAATGGGGGGCTCGCCCGAGCGGAGAGCGTTGATGCGCGCAGAGACCTGGGGAACTTCCTCAGGGGTCAGCACATTCTTCAACTTGCGCAGCTCGCGCTGCAGATCCTTCAGAGCGATCTGCCCTTCATCGTGGCCCACCTGGATTTGATGAACGGGAACGTTGCGCATGACCTTGGTGACGCGCTTCGTCTCAGCCTGAAGGAGGGGGCGGACGCGGGAGGATGGGCCCTCGGAAATAAGAACGACGCCAGCTCGGCCAACGATGCGCCACACGAGGTCCTGCTCGCGGGTGAATGCCACGGGCTGCTCGGGAATCACCCAGCCGCGCTGAATCTGGGACAGTGCAACCTTGACGGCACCAGCCGTATCCTCAACCTGCGAGTACAGTGCGCGACGCGTCAGAATGCTCAGCAGCAGTAGGGCTGCGGTGAACGAGCCCATGATGCCGACGACAAGCCAGCCAATGAACGACATGTTGGTCAGCCAGGCCACCAGCATGAAGACGGCGATCACCGCAGCGGCTGTTCCGAGAAGCATCCACGGAAGTGCCGGGTAGGTGCGTTTGGTCAGTCGGTACGCGTCGAGGACGTTCTGGTAGAAGCGCCTCTTGCCGGGGGGATTCGATTCACTCATAGCCTCATTATTGTACGTGCAATTGATGACCAAAAGTCCACCCGTCCGATCAGGCACTTTGTGAAATGAGTTGCATCACATTGCTTGGCTTTGGACAATGTCGGTATGAACATTGGCGGTTATGACGTTGGCCAAATCTTCCATATTGGAGCGACGGGCCCCGTGTGGCGTACGCGCACCGATGCGGGCGAGGCGCTGTTGTCGCTGCGCGCTGCCGGAGACGGAGAGCGGTGTCTCGAGCGATGGAAGGCATGGGCCTCGATCACATCGCGACACATTGTCGCCCTGCGCGACGTCGCGCGATCAGATGACGGCCGTTGGGCAATCGTCTACGACTATGTGGCGGGGCGTCCCCTCGATGCGGAAATTGGCTCGCCCGACTTGCGTCCCATCGCGACACGCCGGCAGATCATCGAAGGTATTGCCGCCGGAGTCAGTGCTCTACACGGTGCCGGAATCGTTCATGGGGATTTAACTCCCTCCAACATCATCGTGACGCCATCCGGGCGTGCGGTCATCATCGATCTCATCGACGAGTTGGGAGAGCGCGATGGAACCCCGGGGTGGAGTCAAGGGCGCATCGGCGCGGAGGCTGATCGCGCGTGCCTGCGTCAGCTCGCGCACATTCTCCACATGGACGAGGCGCTGGTTGAGCTTGGCTTTGAGGATCGCGACGAGCTTTCTTCGGAGTCGACGCCGCATGTCGATGACCCGATCGAGCATCCGATTATGCGTGAGCCCGTGGATCCCGAGCGTGTCATTGCCGACCTGCGTGCGGCTGCACTGCGCGAGGATACCCGCAGAGATGGTTGGTCCGAGCATGCAACTGTCTCGGCATCGCCCGAAAGACGTGGCCAACATCAGTCCCGGCAGCGCGGTCGCCGCCGAGCGTTGGGCGTCCTTGCTCTGGGGCTGACGGCGATCGTCGCCGGCGTGTCCATCATGGCCTACGGCCTGCTGCGCACTGCTGCGAGCAATGGTCGAGCGGAAGCGCCCGCCCGCAGTGAGTCCGCACAGTCGCATGATCAGTCGACCGGGAACGCCTGCGATGTCTCCGGTCTTTCGGAAACAATTAACCGCGCGATCCGCACCCGCGACGAAGCCGTGGTGGCCGGTGATCCAACGTCCCTCGAGAACGTTCTCGGCGGTGAGCTGCTCGATCAAGATAAAAAGCGCATCGCGTCGATGCAGAGCGACGGGGTGCGCGTCGCGCAGTTGTCCTCACAGATCGATAACGTGTCCGTGTTGGCGTGTGAGCCGGGAGCTATCGATGTCGGCGCAACGCTGACGGTTCTCGCCTCGGAAACATGTCGAGCGGGAACATGCGAGAGAAGCTCGGAGCCGCAATCGACGGCCCTGCGCGTGCGCGTCGATCCCGTGTCGGGAAAGGTCGTGAAGGCAGAGCCGGCTGATCAGCAAAGTGGCGCCGCGGCGCAATAACGCCTGACAACTTCACGGCTCGCCAAGTGACAGTGATGGGGTGGACCTCATGCGAGGCCCACCCCATCAGCGTTCGGTGAGGATCAGAGTCCGAGGTCGGCCTCGAACGCGCCTTCCTCCAGGCGCTTCTTCACATCCATGAGGAAGCGCGACGCATCGGCACCGTCAACGAGGCGGTGGTCGTAGGACAGCGACAGGTAGACCATCGAGCGAATCGCGATGACATCGGAGCCGTCGGCACCCTTCATCACGACGGGACGCTTCACGATTGTACCGACGCCCATGATCGCGGTCTCCGGCATGTTGAGGACCGGGGTATCGAAGAGCGCACCGCCCGAACCGGTGTTGGTCACCGTGAACGTCGAGCCGGACAGCTCGTCGGGGC